>CABEAF010000377.1_pt1 | contig 27284 bp, 22 predicted proteins | sample 3132321 | NCBI WGS metagenome assembly CABEAF01 (sample SAMEA5534342, study PRJEB31848) | metagenome | biome: tundra; feature: field; material: soil | place: USA | collected 2013-05 | depth 0.45 m
TGCTGCGCGAACTGGGACAGGTCGCCGTAGCTCGTCACCCCCAGCACCTCCATGCCCTCGTCTTCCATCGCCTTGGCGAGCGCGCGGATGCCCAGGCCGCTGGTGTTCTCGGAGCGGAAGTCTTCGTCGATGATGACGATGGGAAAGCGGAATTTCATGCAGTTCTCCGAATTTCGGAATAAGGTGGGGCCTGCGCTACAGGCATCGGACTTAAACTGGTTTCAGGCCAGCAAATGCAAGCGGGCAGACACCGGACACCGCCAGGATGGAGGCGCGCGCAGGACGAAGCGTTCGTCTGCGGGTTGGCAATCTGGAATGCGGATCATGCTGTTCACGGTGGTGTAAGCGTCCCGGGCAATTTCGGCGGGATTATACCCCTGTCTTCCCGGAGTCAAGCGGAATACTTGATCGCGGTCTCGATCTGCGGCAGCGGCGGCCGCACCCCATGGCTTGAACTCCTGCGCAATCTCAGATCATCAGATACTTCTGCTTCACTTCTGCGTTTGCCGCAAGCTCCTGCATCGTGCCATGAAAGCGGATGTGTCCTTTCTCTATCACATAAGCGCGATCGGAAATCTCGGTCGCAAAATGCATGTTCTGTTCGGCAAACAGGATCGTGAGCCCCATTGTCTTGAGCGCCTTGATCTGGCGCGTCAGTTCCTGCACCACCACCGGCGCGACGCCCTCCACCGGCTCATCCAGCAACAGCAGCGACGGATTGCCCATCAGCGTGCGGCCGATGGTCAGCATCTGCTGCTCGCCACCGGAAAGGTAGCCGCCGAGGCGCGCGCCGAGCGGCTGCAGCACCGGAAACAACTTGTAGATCCGCTCCACCGTCCATTGCGCCGGCGCGCCGGCGGCGCCCTGCTTGATCGCGATCTCGAGGTTTTCGCGCACCGTCAGGTCGGGGAAGATCAGGCGCTCGTCGGGGACGTAGCCGATGCCGAGACGCGCGATCTCGTAGGGAGCCCGCCCCACCAGGTCGACGCCGTTGAAAATGATGCTGCCGGCGCTCGCCGGCGCGAGCGACATGATGCTCTTCAGCGTGGTGGTCTTGCCCGCGCCGTTGCGTCCGAGCAGGCACACCGATTCCCCCTGGTTCACCTCGAGCGACACGTCGAACAGGATGTGGCTCGTTTCGTAATGGGTGTGAACGCTGCGCAGCTCGAGGCGGCTCGTCATACGTGGTGCTCGCCGAGATAGACTTTCTGGGCGGTTTCGTTCGCGCGCACCTGTTCCGGTGTGCCCTGCACCACGATTTCGCCCCGGTGCATCAACGTAAGCTTGCGCGCATGGTTGAACACGATGCCCATGTCGTGCTCGGTGAACAGTACGGTGAGCCCGAGCTCGCGATTGAGCCGATCGACCAGCTCCATCGTGCTGCGCGCCTCCTCGATCGACATGCCGGCGGTCGGCTCGTCGAGAAACAGCAGGCGCGGCTGGCCCGCGAGCGCGATCGCGAGTTCGAGACGCTTCTTGTCGCCCTGCGCGAGCTCCCCGGCTACGAGGTCGCGTTTGCTCCCGAGGCCGCACAGCGAGAGCACGCGGTCGGTCTCCTCCACTCCGATGCGACCGGCGATGCCGAAAATGCTGAACGAACGCCGCATCTGGGCGTGCACTGCCGAACGCACGTTTTCGCCAACGGTCATCTTGGCGAAAATGCTGCTGATCTGGAACGCGCGCGAAATCCCCATGCGCGCAATTTTGTGCGGCGGCCGGTTGGTGATGTCCTGCCCCTCGAACACCACCTTGCCCGCATCGCAACGATGATAACCCGTGAGCAGATTCATCAACGTGCTCTTGCCGGCGCCGTTGGGGCCGATGATCGCCGACTGCTCGCCTTCCTCCATCGAGAAGTTCACGTCCCGCGTCACGTGGATACCGCCAAAGTGCTTATGCAGACCGGTGACTTCGAGTATCGCCGCCATGACTATCGCTCTTGCGTTCCGGCGCGCGCGCCGTCGTCGGCATCGCCGGCCCTGCCGGGGCGCGCCTTGATGCGCTTTTCGATCAGGCCGAGCACGCCGCCCGGCACAAACAGCACGATCAGCAGAATGATGGTGCCGATGGTCAGCGGCCAATAGGTGGTGAACATGGTGACGACCGCCTGCAGGAAAGTATAGATTACCGATCCCAGCAGTGGCCCCATGAACGAGCCGGCGCCGCCGATCAGCGCCATGAACACCGCAATGCCGGACTCCTGCCAACCGAGCAGCCCCGGCGATACGCTGCGCGAAAAGGGCCCCCACAGCGCCCCTGCGAGTCCGGCGAAGGCGCCGGCAATCACGAAATTCATCAGCATGTGCAGGCGCACATTGATGCCTAGAAACGCCGCCCGCCGCTGGTTGTCGCGCAGCGTGCGCATGATGTAGCCGAACGGCGACTCGGCGATGCGCCACATCGCGAGCAGCGCCGCGATCACGATCGCCAGCGTCAGGAAATAGTAGTTGACCGGGTCCTGGAAGAACGGCGGCGGCAGCAGGCCCTGGATGCCATCGTCGCCCTTGGTGAAGCTGTACCACGAGAACACGATGTAGAACAGCAGCTCGCCGAACGCGAGCGACAGCATGGCGAAATAGATCCCGGTCAGGCGCACGCAGAAAAAACCGACGATCAGCGCGCCGAGCGCGGCCACCGGCGGGCCGGCCAGCAGCGACAGAAAGAAATCGAGCATGGCAATTTCACCGCCCGCGGTCTTGAAGCGGGTGAATACCATCGCCGTGGCATAGGCGCCAAGGCCGAAAAATGCCGCATGCCCGAACGAGATCTGCCCCATATAGCCGTAGAGCAGGTTGAAACTCATCGCGAACAGGCCGAGAATCAGGATCTCGGTCGAAACGATGGTCCAGAACTTCTCCGGCAGCAGCGGCACCAGCAGAAAAAAAACGAGCAGTACGAGCGCGGCCGGTCCCGACAAGCCGTACCTGGCGTAAAGCCGCGACCACCAGTTGCTGTTGCCGGCTCTCACGTCGATCGATCAATAACGCAACTCGGTGCCGAACAGGCCCCACGGCCGCCAGATCAGCACCAGGATAACGATCAGGAAAACCATCGCCAGCGCGCCGTCGGGCCAGAACAGGATCGAGAACGAGTAGACGACGCCGACGATGACGGCTGCGACAAAAGTCCCGAGCATGCTGCCGAAACCGCCGATCACCACCACCGCGAAACACTGCACGATGATATCGTGATCGACGCCGAGCGACATCGGCAGCAGCGGCAGGAACACGCCGCCGGCAAATGCGGCGAGCCCGACCCCGAGCGCGAACACGCCGGAATAAATCATCGGGATGGGAATACCGAGGGCGCTCACCATGTTGCGGCTATAGACCGCGGCGCGCACGATCTTGCCGAAGCGCGTGCGATGCAGGAAAAACCACAGCCCGAACGCGACCGCGACTCCGGTCGCAATGATCACGAAGTGGTAGGGATTGACGAAGGTATCGAGCATTTCGATCGGCTCGATGCCGAGGCTGATGCGGCGATTTTCGACGCCCCATACGAGCTTGATCAGATCGCCGATGATCAGCACCAGCGCGAATGTCAGCAGCAGCTGTTCCGGCAAATCGCGTCCATAGGTGCGCCGGATCAGGTAGCGCTCGAGCGCGAATCCGGCCGCGGCCATCGCCGCCGTGGCGCCGAGGATCGCCGGCAGCAGCAGCCAGGGACTGGCGCCGAACTGGCCGCCGAGGAACTCGAATATCGAGTAGGTCACGTAGCCGCCGACCAGCCACAGCGTCGCGTGCGCGAAGTTGAGAATGTTCATCACGCCGAAGATCAGCGACAGTCCGGCGGACAGCAGAAACAGCACCATCGCCCGCGACAGGCCGCTGAACAGCTGAATTGCAAATGCGCTGAGATCCATCGCGTCCTGTGCGAGCAGCGAGGCTTGGTCGAAAGGGGGGCTGACGGCGGCGTTGACCCCGCCGCCAGCCGGTGCGCTTAGGCGCGTTTCTTTTTCAGCTTCTCCACCGCTTCGCAGGTCGGTGTCCACACGTCGTGGCCTTCGACGACGATCATGGTGTCCGGCTTGTAGATCGGGAACGGGTAGTCGGGCGAATCCCATACCTCGCCGACGTAGGAGGGCACGTCGAGCTGGTTGCTGCAGTCGCGCATGGTGCGCTTGCCGCGGCAGGTATCCAGCGTCGCGCCCTTCAGCGCCTTGACCACGGCCTCGGTTTCGATGCTCTTCGCCTTGTTGATCGCCTGCTCCAGCCCGTAGATGGCGTCGTAGTGCATGCACGCCCAGTCGTCCGGATAGTTGTCGTCGCCGAATTTGGCGCGGTGCATCTTGATGTACTTCTGCATCAGCGGCTCTTTCAGGTGCGCAAAGAACGGGCAGCGCGCGAGACCGATGATTCCGCGCGGCAGCGTCTTGCGCAGTTGGCGCAATTCGGTCACCGAAATCAGGCCGCCGGGGTACGGCACGCGCTTGAACAACCCCGCCTGGCCCGCCTGTTGCAGGAAGGTTTCCGAGTCCTTGCCGGCGATGGCGCCGAACAGAAAATCGGGCTTCGCCGTCTGGATGGCCGTGATGTAGGAGGTGAAATCGGTCTCGCCGAGCTTGAACCACAGTTGCTTGATTTCCTTCGCTTCCGGTGCCGCCTTGGCGAGTTCGGTGGTAAATCCCTTGTGCGTATCGCGCCCCCACTCGTAATCCTGGCTGAGCGACACGTACGATTTCCAGTTGTTCTTCTTCACCATCTTCGATACCGCTACCACCACGGCGCCCGATTGCATGTTGCTGTCGGGGCAGAACTGATAGGTATAGGGCGAGTAGTTGTCCTGCGTGATCTTCGAGCCGTTGGAAGTCGCCGCAAGGTGCAGCACCTTGTGCTCGTGCGTGATCTCCTCGATCGCCAGGGCCACCGCGGTCGAATAGGTGCCGATGATGGTCTGCACCTTGTCGTTGAGGATGATCGACTTCGCCTCGCGCGCGCCCACATCGGGCTTGGTCTGGTCGTCGCGGTAGACGATCTCGATCGGGTGCTTACCGAGGAAACCGCCCTTGGAATTGATCTCGGCCGCCGCAAGCGGAAGGCCTTTGATTGCGTTCTCGACATAATTCGCGCCGGTGCCGGTCGAGGGCAGCAGCACGCCGAGCTTGTATGGCTTGGCCGCCTGTGCGCCGACGAATCGCGGCGTCATGGTCAACACGCCGGCCGCCACCGTCGAGAAAATGAAATCGCGGCGGCTTACCTTAAGCTTATCGATGAACCCGTCCCACTTCCTGTCGCTTTGCGTCATGACGCTCCTCCGATTGATGTGATCGCAGCACCGGCACCTGCCCTGATGCAAGGCAGATAGGAACCCGGAAACGGGGCCGGTCAGTGCTGAAACTATCCCGGCGGATGCGGCTTGGCCGGGTGCTGGGTAACTTTGAATTGTTATCAAACTATCCTAGAGCACGCTTGTGGCGAAGTCAAGACAATGCCCCGGATGCGATCGCACGCTTGACCGCAAGCGACCCGATTCTCCCCCCACCGCGTCCTTGCTCACCCTGGCAGGCCTGGCGCCCTCAGCTTTGATGAAAGCAGCGAACCCCCGCGACGAATCGACGCCATTTCGCCATTCCGGGGATCTGGCGAAGCGCACAATGGCGCTGGAAGCCGTCATCCGTGACGGCCGAATCCGGATGCGCCGGGCGAACGCAGCGACGCCGGTTGAACTGATAACATTGCTGAAAGGGTCCTATGCAACAAATTGAATTCCGCTTGAATCGCGAGTTTGTCCAATTGAACCAATTGCTGAAGCTGACGGGCCTGTGCGACAGCGGCGGCGCCGGGAAGGCGCTGGTGGCCGGCGGCGGAGTCTCAGTGGATGGAAGCGTGGAGTTACGCAAGACGTGCAAGATCCGGGTCGGGCAGGTGGTCAGACTCGGCGATGTGCAGATCACCGTGGTGGCTGGAGAAGAGGTTCCACCGGTTTGACCGGCGCCGGCGCCGATCGAGGACCGGGACGGCGCGCCAGCGTGAACGCCACGAACGCCGGCGGCCAGGCGACATCCGCGCCGGCGCTGGTGCCCGCGATGCTGCCGCAAATTCTCAGATTTTCGGCAGCGTCACGCCTTGTTGCCCCTGATACTTCCCGCCGCGGTCCTTGTACGATGTCTCGCACACCTCGTCGGACTCGAAGAAAACCACCTGCGCCACGCCTTCGTTGGCGTAGATCTTGGCTGGCAGCGGGGTGGTGTTGGAAAACTCCAGGGTCACGTAGCCCTCCCACTCGGGCTCGAACGGCGTGACGTTGACGATGATGCCGCAGCGGGCGTAGGTCGATTTCCCGAGGCAAACCGTGAGCACGTTGCGTGGAATGCGGAAATACTCCACCGTGCGCGCCAGCGCGAAGGAGTTGGGCGGGATGATGCAGACATCGCCCTTGAAATCGACGAACGACTTCTCGTCGAAGTTCTTCGGGTCGACTATGGTCGAGTTGATGTTGGTGAAAATCTTGAATTCGTCCGAGCAGCGGATGTCATAGCCATAGCTCGAGGTGCCGTAGGACACGATCTTGTGCCCGTTCGCCGTGCGCACCTGTCCGGGCTCGAACGGCTCGATCATCCTGTGCTCCGCCGCCATGCGGCGGATCCACTTGTCGGATTTGATGGTCATAGAGATTGCGTCACGGACTGAATCAGAGCTTGCTTACGTATTTTGGATAACGATGTTCGGAAACTTCGATGTCATGTCCTTCGCCTGCTCCGAGATTTTCACCGCGACGCGGCGCGCGATCCTCCGGTAGATCTCGGCGCTGCGACCGTCGGGGTCGGCCACCACGGTCGGCTTGCCCGAATCGGTCTGCTCGCGGATGCGGATGTCGAGCGGCAGCGCGCCGAGGAATTCGGCATTGAAGTCCTTGCACATTTTTTCCGCCCCGCCGGCACCGAAAATGTGTTCCTCGTGCCCGCAGTTGGAGCAGATGTGGATGCTCATGTTCTCGACGATGCCGATGATGGGTATGCCGACCTTCTCGAACATCTTCAGCCCCTTGCGCGCATCGATCAGGGCGATGTCCTGCGGCGTGGTGACGATCACGGCGCCGGTGACCGGCACCTTCTGCGCCAACGTCAGCTGAATGTCGCCGGTCCCCGGCGGCAAGTCCACCACCAGGTAGTCCACGCCCTGCCAGTGGGTGTCCTTCAGCAGCTGTTCCAGCGCCTGGGTCACCATCGGGCCGCGCCACACCATCGGCGTATCGACATCGATCAGAAAACCGATGGAAATGGCCTGCAGGCCGTGCCCGATCATGGGCTCCAGCGTCTTGCCGTCGCGCGATTCGGGCCGGCCGGTGATGCCCAGCATGGTCGGCTGCGAGGGTCCGTAAATGTCGGCATCGAGGATGCCCACGCTGGCCCCCTCGGCGGCGAGTGCGAGGGCCAGGTTCACCGCGGTGGTGGACTTGCCCACGCCGCCCTTGCCCGAGGCCACGGCGATGATGTTCTTCACTTCGGGTATCAGCTTGACGCCGCGCTGCACGCTGTGCGAGACGATCTTGCTCACGACGTTGACCGTGACCTTGCCGACGCCGGGAATGCTGCCGAGCTTCGTCTGCACCATCTTGCGAATCAGCTCGATCTGGGTCTTGGCCGGATAGCCCAGTTCGACATCGAGCGACACATCGCTGCCGCTGACCTTGATGTTCCGCGCCGACTTGGTGGCGATGAAATCCTTCTCCGTGTTGGGGTCGGTGATTTCCTTGAGGGCGGTCTGAATCTGCAATTCCGAAACTGACATTGTCCATGCTCCTTGGCGCTGCGGCCGCGCCACTGGTGCGGCCCGGGAAAAGGTGTTCATTTTAATGGATATTCGAGGGGCTGCGCGATACAATTGAACGCTTGCGGGTTGCACCCGCCGCCGCCTGAGCGACGGCGGGTGCACTCATTTCCGTCGTCTAAACAAGAATGAAGCGCAAACTCTTCGTCACCACCGCCCTGCCGTACGCCAACGGCTCGTTTCACATCGGCCATATCATGGAGTACATCCAGGCCGACATCTGGGTGCGGTTCCAGCGCATGCAGGGCAATACCGTGCATTTCGTCTGCGCCGACGACGCGCACGGCGCGCCTATCATGCTCAAGGCAGAGGCCGAGGGTGTGACGCCGCAGCAGCTGGTCGGGCGCATCGGCGCCGAGCGCAAGAAATATCTCGACGGCTTTCACATCGGCTTCGACAACTGGCACTCGACCGACTCGCCCGAGAACACCGAGTTGTCGCAGGACATCTACCGCAAGCTCAAGGCCACGGGCCTCATTTACACCAAACCGGTCGAGCAGTTCTACGACCCGGTGAAGGGCATGTTCCTTGCCGACCGCTACATCAAGGGCGAGTGCCCCAAGTGCGGCGCCAAGGATCAATACGGCGACGCCTGCGAGAACTGCAGTTCGGTCTATTCGCCTACCGACCTGAAGAATGCCTACTCGACGCTCTCCGGCGCCGCGCCGGTGTTGAAGACATCGGAGCACTATTTCTTCAAGCTGTCCGACCCCAAGTGCGTCGCGTTCCTGCGCGAGTGGACCGGCGGCGACCGCCTGCAATCGCAGGTCGCCAACAAGGCCAAGGAATGGCTGGAAGGCAAAGGAGACAAGGCACTCGGCGACTGGGACATCTCGCGCGATGCGCCCTACTTCGGCATCCCCATTCCCGATGCGCCGGACAAGTATTTCTACGTCTGGCTGGATGCGCCGGTCGGTTATCTCGCCAGCTTCAAGAATTACTGCGCGAAGAAGGGCATCGACTTCGAGGGCTTTCTCGCCGATCCGCAGACCGAGCAAATCCATTTCATCGGCAAGGACATCATCTACTTCCACACCCTGTTCTGGCCGGCAATGCTGAAGTTCGCCGGCAAACCGTACAAGGTGCCGGACAACATTTTTGTGCACGGCTTCATCACCGTCTCGGGCGCGAAAATGTCCAAGTCGCGCGGCACCGGCATCAGCCCGCTGCGCTACCTCGAGATCGGCATGAACCCGGAGTGGCTGCGCTATTACATCGCGGCCAAGCTGAACGCCAACGTCGAGGACCTGGACTTCAATCCCGACGATTTCATGGCGCGGGTGAACAGCGATCTGATCGGGAAGTACATCAACATCGCCAGCCGTTGTGCTGGATTTCTGTCCAAGCGATACGGCGGAAAGATCGCTCGTGGAACGACGTCTGTTCCCGCCCTGGAGAAACTATGTTCACACGGCGCTCAGATTCGCGAACTCTACGAACGCCGGATGTTTGGGGCCGCGATCCGCGAAGTCATGCTATGCCTGGACGAAGTGAATCAATTCGTCGACAACGCAAAACCTTGGGAAATTGCGAAAAAAAACGACCCAGCGAGCGAAAGAACACTGCAGTGGGTGTGCTCGGAAGCAATACAAATGTTCAGATTGGCGACGATTTACCTCAAGCCTGTTCTTCCGGATCTGGCGCGGCGCGTCGAATTATTTCTCGAGGTTGCTCCTTTCAGTTGGAAGGATGCCGAAAGCCTTCTCGCGGAAAATCATCGTATCGGTGCCTATTCGCACCTCATGACCCGCGTCGATCCGAAACAACTCGACGCGCTGTTCGACATCGAAAAGGAAATCCCGAAAGTGACCGCCTCCACGCCGCATCCCGCCACACCGCCAAGTTCAGAAATCGCCAAAGCCGCGGCCGCGACCATCTCCATCGACGACTTCGCCAAGATCGATCTGCGCGTCGCAAAGATTGTGAAAGCCGAGTACGTCGAAGGCGCGGACAAATTGTTGAGACTGACCCTCGACATCGGCAGCGAACAGCGCACGGTGTTCGCCGGCATCAAATCGGCCTACGACCCGGCTGTGCTCGAAGGCCGGCTGACGGTCATGGTCGCCAATCTCGCCCCGCGCAAAATGAAATTCGGCGTGTCGCAGGGCATGATTCTTGCCGCTTCGGGCGATGCGCCGGGCATCTATCTGCTCGGCGTTGACGCCGGGGCGCAGCCGGGGATGAAAATAAAGTGAGGGCGGCCAGCGAAGATTCGATCTGCCATTGATGCCGGCGTAATCTCATCGCTAGTTAGCAGTGAGACTGCCCATTGCGACTATTTGTCCTGGTCGAGGAAGCTGCGCAGGCGCTCGGAACGCGACGGGTGGCGAAGCTTGCGCAGCGCTTTGGCTTCGATCTGACGTATGCGTTCGCGCGTGACGTCAAACTGCTTGCCGACTTCCTCCAGCGTGTGGTCGGTGGTCGTCTCGATGCCGAAGCGCATGCGCAGCACCTTCGCCTCGCGCGGCGTGAGCGTATCCAGCACGTCCTTGGTCGCATCGCGCAGGCTCGCGTAGACCGCGGAATCCGCCGGCGCCATGGTCGCCTGGTCCTCGATGAAATCGCCGAGATGCGAATCGTCGTCGTCCCCGATCGGGGTCTCCATTGAGATCGGCCACTTAAAAATCTTGAGGATCTTGCGGATTTTCCCCTCGGGCATTTCCATTTTCTCGGCGAGCAGTGCCGGGCCGGGCTCAAGCCCCGTTTCCTGCAGTATCTGGCGCGAGATGCGGTTCATCTTGCTGATGGTCTCGGTCATGTGCACCGGAATGCGGATGGTGTGCGCCTGATCGGCGATCGAGCGCGTGACCGCCTGGCGTATCCACCACGTCGCGTAAGTCGAGAATTTATAGCCGCGGCGGTATTCGAACTTGTCGACCGCCTTCATCAGGCCGATGTTGCCTTCCTGGATCAGATCGAGAAACAGCAGACCCCGGTTGGTGTACTTCTTGGCGATCGAGATCACCAGACGCAGGTTGGCTTCCGTCATCTCACGCTTGGCGCGGCGCACTTTCGCCTCTCCGGTCGACATCTGGCGGTTGATTTCCTTCAGATCCTTGATCGGGATGCCGACCTTCTTCTGCAAATCGAGCAGTTTCTGCTGCTGCTCGACGATCGCCGGCTCGAAGCGCTGGAGCGCTTCGCTCCACGGTTTGCGCGCCGCGATTTCGTTGGCGGTCCAGCGCAGGTTGCATTCCTTACCGGGGAATCCCTTGATGAAGTGCTGGCGCGGCATCTTTGCCTTGTTCACATACAGATCCATGATCTCGCGCTCGTAGCTGCGCACGCGGTCGACCAGGTTGCGCAGGCCATCGCACAGCGCCGCGACCTGCTTCTCCGCAAAGCGGATGTTCATCAATTCGTTCGAGATCTGGTCCCGCGCCTGTAGGTAAGCCTTGCTGCGCGGACCATTCTTGGACCGCGCACGCAACATCTTGTTGTACAGATTGCGGATCACCGCGAAACGCTTGAGCGCGTCTCCCTTGAGGCGTAGCAGGTCGGCGGTTTGCACCGCGGTCTTTTCTTCCTCGCTCATCTCTTCTTCTTCGACGTCTTCCTCTTCGCCTTCTTTTTCTTCCGCGGTAAGCTCCCGCGCGAGATCGTCGGCGGTCGGATCGACCAGGCCATCGACCACCTTGTCGACGCGGATTTCGTCCTTTTCGATGCGGTCCGCGAGCGAGAGGATCTCGGCGATCGTGGTCGGGCATGCCGAAATCGCCTGGATCATGTGCTTTAATCCGTCCTCGATGCGCTTCGCGATTTCGATTTCGCCCTCGCGCGTCAACAGCTCGACCGAGCCCATCTCTCGCATATACATGCGCACCGGGTCGGTGGTGCGGCCGAATTCAGAATCGACGGTGGAGAGCGCCGCCTCGGCTTCCTCGACAACGTCCAGGTCGGCGACTGCCGGTGTTGCATCCGACATCAACAGCGTCTCGGCATCGGGCGCCTCGTCGTAGACGTGGATGCCCATGTCGTTGATCATGCTGATAATCTTCCCGATCTGCTCGGCGTCGAGCATGTCGTCGGGCAGGTGATCGTTGACCTCGGCATAGGTCAGGTAGCTGCGCTCCTTGCCGAGCACGATCAGGTTCTTCAGCCGCACGCGGCGCGCTTCGGCGTCGAGCGGCGAGAGATCCTTGCGCGCGAACTTCCTGACCAGCGCCTTCTCCTTGACGGTCAGCCCGCGGGTCGAGCGCGGCTTGCCGTTCAACTTCGCCTGAGCGCGCGCGATCCGCTCCTTGAGCAACGCCTTCCTCAGCATCGCCCTGTTCATCTTCTGCGGTTGCTTCTCTGGTTTCAGCCGGAGCTTAAGCGGCACCTTCGCGATGCGCTTGTCGGCGAGCTTCACTTTGGGCGCCGGGAGCACTTTCGTAGCTGTTCTGGCTTTGGTCCGCGCCTTGATCTGCCTACGCGTCATGGTCGCTTGCCTGATGTCCCGCACGCTCCAGATTGGCGCAGCCGGCTGCGCTCTGGGACGCGCGAGATACTGGGCGAAGCCATGCTTAACGCATCGATTCCCATGCCCAGGAGCAGGACGGCAGACGCAGGATCACCGGCCATTTCGCCACACACGCTGATCGGCTTCCCCACTGCACGTGCTTGGCGGACGGCGCGATCGAACAGGTCGCGGACTTCGTCCACCTCCCGCGGTGAACTGATCATGGGCAAGAGGAGCCGCAGGTTCTCGTTACCCGCGTTAGCTCGCAGCATCGCCCGCAACTGGGTCAAGAAGATCCCCGAGTTATTCAGCGTCAGCCGGATTCCACGCCAGCCGAGAAAGGCGTTGGCTTCGCGTATGGGGAAATAAGGCAGGCTCTTGTCACTGTTTATTGCCACCCTCCACATATTATATGCATCTTCTATTAGATTGCAATGATAATGACATTATTATATGCTTGCTATACGTAACCGTAACGGTAACCGGTCAATAGACAATTCGCCATGGAAAACAAAACCGCCCGCTTCACGGTGCTGATCGATCCGCGCAAGAAGCAGATGTTGGAAGAACTCTGCGCCGCACAAGATCTCACGCCCTCGCAAGTCGTGCGTCAATTGATACGCGAGTACCTCATCGAACACGCCGGCAACCGCGAGCTACCGGCGTGGCTACTGAAGGCCGCGAACAAGAAAGGTGCTCGCAAATGAGGGGCCTCCTGACACACCATTAACCCTGTGTCGGTCGCCCTCGCATCCAAAGTCAGGCGGGATGATCAAAAACAATTTGATTTTGCGGTTCTTCGATTGTAACGAGCACGATCGCGCAACGATCGTCGCGTAGATCGCGAAGATATTTGACGCACCTGCCCGCCTGCTGATGCCGACGTGATCTCATCACCGCCTAACCAGGAAATGCTGCTGACGGGCACGCTTCTGATCGCTGCGTGCTACGGGGCAGGGGCGCTTGCGTCCCTGCTGGCGCGCTGGTCGGGCCGACTCGCGCTCACAGTGGGCCACCTGGCCGCGCTTGCGGGGGCCGTGGCAGGCCTCGGCGTTTCGCTCGGCGTGCTCCTTGGCGACCCGGGCCGCACGCTGACCCAAGCGCTTCCGGACCTGTTCCCGTTCGCCCGGCTCTCGCTCGCGGTGGACGGGCTCTCGGCCTTCTTCCTGCTCGTCATCTCCGTCGTGGCCGTCGCGGCGGCCATCTACGGTCCGGCCTACCTCCGGGCGCACTCGCCCGACGCGGGGCCGGCGCGGCAGGCGGCGCAGGTGCTCGCGCTGAATGTGTTCCTGGGCAGCATGGTATTCGTCTGCTTAGCCGGCGACGCGCTGACCTTTCTCCTCTGCTGGGAAGGCATGACGCTCGCCAGCTACGTCCTCGTCGTCTCCGACGACCGGGATGGCGAGAACGCGCGGGCGGGGCTGCTCTACATGGTGATGACCCACGGCGGGACGGCGCTGCTCCTCGTCGCATTCCTCGCCCTGACCGAGCGCGCCGGGGCGTTCGACTTTGCGGCCCTTCGCGCGGCGGCGGGGGGACTCGACGGCACGACGCGAACGACGCTGTTCTTCCTGGCGCTCGGGGGCTTCGCCACCAAGGCCGGCGTGGTCCCTCTCCACGTCTGGCTCCCGCGCGCGCACCCTGCGGCCCCGAGCCACGTCTCGGCGCTGATGTCGGGCGTCATGCTCAAGGTCGCGATCTACGGGATACTGCGCTTCGCCTTCGACCTCCTCGCTCCGGTCGCCGCGCCGCTCCCGTCCTCCTGGGGATGGACGGTGCTTGTCGTAGGCACGGCCTCGGCCGTGCTCGGTGTGCTCTACGCGCTGCAGCAGCACGACTTGAAGCGCCTGCTCGCGTACCACAGCGTCGAGAACGTCGGCATCATCCTCATCGGGGTGGGGCTGGCGATGATTCTGTGGCGTCGGGAGGCCGCGGGCGGCGCCGTCGCGACGGTCGCGCTCACCGCCGCACTCCTTCACACCGTCAACCACGCGGCATTCAAAGGCCTGCTCTTCCTCGCCGCGGGCAGCGTCCTCTGCCGCACGCACGTGCGCAACATGGAGGAGCTCGGCGGGCTCGCCCGGCGCATGCCCTGGACGGCGGGGCTGTTCCTGCTCGGAGCCATCGCGATCTCGGGCCTCCCCCCGCTCAACGGGTTCGTCAGCGAGTGGCTCACGTTCCAGGCCCTGCTCGGCGGCGCCAGCCGCTTCCACGGCCCCGCCGGGCTCGGCATCGTCTTCTCCGCGGCGATGCTGGCGCTCACGGGAGGCCTCGCCGCAGCCTGCTTCGTGAAGGCGTTCGGCGTCACCTTCCTTGGCCGAGCGCGAACGCCCCATGCCGAGCACGCCACCGAGGCGCCGCCGTCGATGATCGCCGGCATGGTTTGGCTCGGGGCGCTGTGCGTGGCCCTCGGCGTCGCACCGGGCTACGCGATGCGCCTGCTCGACGCGCCAACGGCCGGGCTACTCCACGGCCCAGCGGCGAGCGCCGTCGTGACGGCGCGGGGACCGCTGGTGCTGTCGACAGCGCTGACGCCGGGCGCGACGGACGCCACGGCCATTTCGACGACGATGCTAGCCGCTCTCCTCATCGCGCTCACGGCGATGGCGTGGGTCCTGCGCCGCGGATCGCGGCGCGCCCCGTCGCGCACCGCGCCGACGTGGACCTGCGGGATGAGCCCCACGGCACGCTTCGACTACACGGCAACCGCGTTTGCCAAGCCGCTGCGGCTCGTCTTCGCGGCGCTCTACCGCCCCCGCCGCGCGGTGATCCACGAAACCGCCGGGACGCCGTACGTCCTGCGGCGCATCCACTATGCCGGAGAAGTCGTGGACCTCGCGGAGACGCAGATCTACCACCGCGTCCAGCGCGGCATTACGGCGCTCTCGCGCACCATACGCCTGCGGAGCACCGGCCGCATCCACGGCTACATCGGGTTCGTGCTCGGCGCCCTCTTCGTGGCGCTGCTGCTGTTCGGAGTGGGCCAAAGATGACCGGCGATAGACCGCTCGGGCTCGTGCTCCTGGAGATGATCCTCCTCGTGCTGCTCGGGCCGCTCGTCACCGGCGCCATCCAGAAGCTCAAGGCGCGGCTCCAGTGCCGGCAGGGGGCGGATGTCCTTCAGCCGTACCGCGACCTCGCCAAGCTGCTGCGCAAGGGCACGGTCCAGGCGGACACGGCTTCGGGCTTCTTCCGCTCGATTCCGGTGCTCGTGCTGGCTGCCACGGTGGCCGCGGGAGCACTCGTTCCGGTCCTCCGGGCTGGGCCGTCGGCCTTTCCCTTGGGCGACGCGTTGATGCTCCTCGGGCTGCTCGCGCTGGCCCGCTTCCTCACGGCGGTCGGTGCGCTGGACGCCGGTGGCGCGTTCGGCGGCATGGGGGCCTCGCGCGAGATGACGATCGCGCCGCTGGTCGAGCCGGTGCTGATGATGGTCGTGTTCTCGACCGCGCTGGCCGCCGGGACGACGGAGCTCGGTGCCCTAGCCGCGCACCGCGGGACATCGTGGATCTTCGCCTGGAGCGCGGCGGACTTCCTCGGCTTTGCGGCCATGCTGGTGCTGCTCCCGGCGGAGACGGGCCGTATCCCGGTGGACAACCCGGACACCCACCTCGAACTCACGATGCTGCACGAAGGCATGCTGCTCGAGCACTCCGGACCGGGGCTCGGCTGCATGTTGCTCGCGTCGCACACCCGGCAGATCGTGACCCTGGGCCTGGTGGCGGCTCTCTTCTTTCCGGTCGGACCGGCGGACGGCATAGGCGCCGCGGACCTCCTCCTCGGCGCCGGTGCGTTCGCGGCGAAGATCCTCGTGCTCGCGACCTATCTCGCACTGGTCGAGTCCTCGTACGCGAAGCTGCGGCTGTTTCGGGTGCCGCAGTACCTCGGCATCGGCTTCGTCTGCGCCCTCACCGCGCTCGCGCTGAGGATCCTGTGAGCGCCGAGACGATTCAGACGATCATCGACGACCTCGGCGCGCTGCTGCTGTTCACGATGATCCTCATTGTCGCGGCAAGCCAGATCTCCCGCGCCATTTACGCCGTGGCCGCCCAATCGCTTTTCATCGCCATCGCAGGCGCGGTCCTCGCGGCGGCCACCGGCAACGTGGACCTCTGGGTAATCGCCGGCGTCACGCTCGCCGTCAAGGCCACCCTGCTGCCGTGGGTGCTGCACTGGGTCGTCCGGCGCATGAACGTCCGGCGCGAGGTGGAGCCGGTGATCCCCATCGCCGCGACGCTCGTCCTCGCCGTGGCGGTGGTCGTGATGTCGTTCCACCTGAGCGCCTCGCTCGGCAGCGTGCGCCAGGCGATCACCGGCAACGCTCTTCCCGTCGGCATCGCCCTCACCCTGACCGGTGTGCTGGTCATGGCGACCCGCAAGACGGCGTTGTCCCAGATGGTGGGCCTGTTCGCATCGGAGAATGGGATCTTCTTCACGGCGATGGCGGTGACTCAGGGCATGCCGCTCATCATCGAAATCGGCGTGATCCTCGACGTCATCCTCGCCGCGCTCGTGATGACGATCATGGTGCTGCGGGTCCGCTCGACGGTCGATGCCGACATCGCGGACCTGGACCGGTTGAGGGGATGATCCGTGGCTGAAACACTCCTCTGGGTCCTTCCGCTCGTCCCGACCGTCACGGCACTCGCCATGCTTACGACGCGCAAGCGCCGCATCCTCTCAGGCCTCGACGTCGGCGGCTCGACGGTCCTGGCCGCGCTCACGTTCGTCCTCGCGCGCGAGGTGTCAGCAGGCGGCCCGCGCTCGCTCGGCGTCTTCCGCGTGGACGAGCTCGGGCTCGTCTTCCTGCTCCTCCTCGTCGTCCTCACTCTGGCCGTCTCCATTTACACGGTGGGCTGGCTGAAGCAGGCAGTGGCGGTCGGCAACATGAAGGCCGAGTCGCTGCGCTCCTACTTCGCTCTCGTGCACGCCTTCGTCGCGACCATGGTCGTGACGATCCTCGCCGACAACCTCGGAGTCCTCTGGATTGCGATGGAAGGCACGACGATCACCTCGGCCGTCCTCATCGGCTACCACGGCCATCGACACGGCCTGGAGGCGGCGTGGAAGTACATCATTGTGACCACCATCGGCATCTCCTTCGGCCTCTTCGGCACGGTGCTCATTTATGCCGCTGCCGCCGACGTCATGGGAGGCGCGGGCGCGATGAGCTGGTCGGCGATCATGCAGGTCGCCCCCGCGCTCGATCCGGGTATCGTCCGCATCGGCTTCATCTTCGTGATGGTCGGCTACGGCACCAAGGCGGGCCTCGCGCCCATGCACCTGTGGCTGCCGGACGCCCATAGCCAGGCGCCCACTCCGGTCTCGGCGCTGCTCTCGGGCGTCCTCATCAAGTGCGCGCTGCTGGCGATCATCCGCTTCCAGACGATCGCCGCCGCCGCGTGCGGCGCGGCGTTCCCGCAGCAGGTGCTGCTTGTCTTCGGCCTCATCTCGGTCGTCGTGGCGACGCCGTTCATCCTGGCTCAGCGCGACATCAAGCGCCTGCTCGGCTACCACAGCGTCGAGCACGTCGGCATCGTAGTGCTCGGTCTGGGCTTCGGTGGCGCCATCGGCACCTACGGCGCGCTGCTGCATGTGGTGAACCACGGCGTCACCAAGGCCCTCGCGTTCTTCGCCGCCGGCACCGCCATCGCCCGCTACGGCTCGCGCGACATGCGCGCCATCCGCGGCCTGTTCGCGGTGGCGCCGATCGGTGCGACGTTCCTCATGCTCGCGGCGCTGTCGCTTGCCGGCGTGCCGCCGTTCTCGATTTTCGTGAGCGAGCTCATGGTGCTGCGCGCCGGCATCGGCCACGGTCACTGGGTGGCGATCGCGATTTTTCTCGCGATGGTCGTCATCATCTTTGCCGGACTCCTCCACCATGCCGGCGCGATGGTCTTCGGCGAGCCGAGGGGGGCGGGCCGGAAGGCCGAGGCCTGGTCCCCGCTGCTCGCGATGCTGCTGCTCGCGGCAATCATGGTCCTGCTCGGCCTCACCATTCCCGTGAGCTTCGACACGCTCCTCCGGCGCGCCACGGAGGTCGTCGTTGGCTGACCCTGCCCTCATGGACGCGCTGCGTGCGTGCGTGGGCGGCGCCGTCGACGCGGAAGTCGGCCCGCGCCCATCGGACCTCACGCTGCGCCTCGGTCGCACGGGCGATCTTCCGGCGGCTGCGGCCGTGCTCATCGGATCGCACTCGATGGCCCTGGCCACGCTCGTGGCGACCGACGAGACGGCGACGCCGGACGGAGATCTGAAAGTGCGCTACGTCTTCGAGCCCACCGCCCGCGGCGCCGCGGATCGGTTCGTGACGCTGCTCATCTCCGTGGATGCGGCGCGGCCGGAGGTACCCTCCCTGACGACGGCGATCCCGGCCGCCAACTGGCACGAGCGCGAGATGCAGGACCTGTTCGGGATCGTCCCCATCGGGCACCCCGATCCCCGTCCGCTCGTGGTCCACGACGGCTGGCCGCGGGGCGTGTTTCCGTTGCGCAAGGCTTTCGACGGGTCGCGGCGCGTCCCGGTCGAGCCCGCCGACGAGTTTCCGCACCTCATCGCCGAAGGCGAGGGCGTGTTCGAGATTCCGGTCGGCCCGATCCACGCCGGCATCATCGAACCGGGTCATTTCCGCTTGACCTCGGTCGGCGAGACCGTGCTGCACCTCGACGCGCGCCTGTTCTACACGCATCGCGGGTTGGAGAAGCGGATGGAGGGTCTCGTGCCGCTCGACGCGTTCACCATCGCCGAACGCATCTGCGGCGTCTGCTCGGTCGCGCACGGCATGGGCTACTGCGAGGCGCTCGAGCAGATTGCCGGCGTCGAAGTGCCGCCGCGAGCCCGGCTCATCAGGAGTATCGCGCTCGAGTTGGAGCGGATCTACAATCACGTCGGCGACGTCGGCAACGTCTGCGCCGGCGCCGCGTTCCACTACGGCACCGCCACCGGGGCACGCCTGAAGGAGCGCCTGCAGCAGATGAACGAGCGGTTGGCGGGAAACCGCTTCCTCCGCGGCCTCGTCGTACCGGGCGGCGTGCGCCTCGATCTCCCGGACGACCTTCTCCGAGTTCTCGCCATCACGCTCCAGGACACGCTCATCGAGTTCGATAGCCTGATGGGACGCATCGAAGCCAATCCATCGGTCGTCGATCGGCTCGACGACACCGGCGTCCTCCCACACCAGGCCGCGCTCGACTTCGCCGTCACCGGCGTGGCGGCCCGCGCGAGCGGTGTGGACCGCGACGCGCGGCGCGATCATCCCCACGGCGCGTTCGCGGCGCCCAACGCGCCCGAGCTGCACGTCGTGACCGTCGCGAAAGGCGACGCGATGGCCCGTGTGACGGTGCGCGCCCTGGAGGCGCGGGAGTCGATCCGGCTCGTCGGTGAGTTCGTCCGGCGGCTCGAGCCGGGGCCGCTGCGGGTCGCCCTCGCCGAGCCGCTGCCGGGCGGACGGATCGGGATCGCGGCCATCGAGTCTGCGCGCGGCGAGGCGGTCCACTGGCTTCGCACCGATGCGCTCGGGCGCGTGGAGCGCTACCACCTGCGCTCACCCAGCTACCACAACTGGCCCGCGGTGGCCCTGGCCGCAGAGACGGCGATCGTCCCGGACTTCCCGCTCGTCAACAAGAGCTTCGAGCTGTGCTACTCGTGCACGGATCGCTGACATGCTGCGCATCCTCCTGAACGCGCTTCGCACCGGGGTGGTCACGACCCGCTACCCGGCGGAGCCGAGCGTGCCGCCAAACCGCTTTCGGGGGATGCCCGTGCTTCTCCCCGGCAGCAGCCTGCCCCCTCCCGAGGTCTGCCCGACGGGCGCGCTGTCGGAGCGTCTCGACGCCGGCCGCCGCCACGTCGCCCTCGACCTCGCGCGCTGCGTCTTCTGCGGCCGCTGTGCCGAGGATCCCTGGGCCGGCGCGGTCACGATGGGACGGGAATTCGAACTCGCGGCGCGCACTCGCGCCGACCTGCGGATCGAGGTCGTGGCCGACGACCCCGCCGTCCCAGCAGCGGGACGAGTGACGGGACCCGCTGCGGAACCAACACCGGACGCGGACGCCGAGGCCGCTCGCGCCGCGTCCGAGATCCACCGGGTGCTCGGCCGCTCGCTGCACCTGCGCCACCTTGACGCGGGCTCCTGCAACGCCTGCGACTGGGAGCTTGCCGCCCTGCTGAACCCGGTATACGACGTGCGTCGCCTCGGCATCGACTTTGTCGCCGCCCCGCGCCATGCGGACGGGGTCGTGGTCACCGGCCCGGTCACGCGCAACCTGGAAACCGCCGTGCGCCGCACGGTCGAGGCCATCCCCGAGCCGCGCATCGTGATCGCCGTTGGCGCTTGCGCCGCCTCCGGGGGCATCGTCGGAGAGAGCTACGCCAGCGCCGGGGGCGTCGACAAGGTTTTGCCGGTCGATGTCTACATCCCGGGCTGCCCGCCGCGTCCGGAGGCGATCATCTTCGGCATCCTGGTCGCGCTCGGGCGCCTCGACGCCCGCCGCCTGGCGCGCGAGTGAGCGCGACCGGTTCGATCCGGCCCCGCGCCACCCCCTCAATAATCGATCTGGTATAATTGCTGAAACACAAACGGTCTCGCCGCGCCTGCGCATGTGCACAGCCGAGCCGCGCCGGTTCACCCGCCGCCCCATCTGAAAGCAATGCACGTAATAATGTCTTCGCCGCTGTCGGGCTCGCTCATCGTTACCGCTGCCTGGTTCGCGATCGCCGTGCTGTCGCTGGTTCCGTCAGGCAATGCCTTTTTCGCGCGCAGATGCGCCTTTGCGCTGGGGACGCTGGCGGGCCTCGCACTGGCTGCGGCCGGCCTGCAGGCAATATGGCTGGCCACACCCGAGCAGATGACCCTGCCGCTCGGACTGCCCGACCTGCCTTTCCATCTGCGCCTCGATCCGCTGGCGGGCTTTTTCCTGCTGCTGCTCGGCTCGGTCTCCGCCGGGGTATCGATTTACGCTATCGGTTATTTCCGCGACGAGAGCGCCGGACGCCTTGCGCTGCTGGCGCTGGAATATCACGTGTTCCTGGCGAGCATGGCGTTCGTGATTCTGGCCGACGACGCCTACCTGTTCATGGTCGCATGGGAGACGATGGCACTGTCTTCCTATTTTCTCGTCACCACCGATCACAAGCTGCCCGCAATCCGCAGCGCCGGCTTTCTCTACCTGCTGATCGCGCACCTGGGCGCGATCGCGATTCTGTTGTCCTTTGGCGTGATGAACGGCGGTCACGGCGATTACACCTTCGACGCGCTGCGTGCGGCCAAGCTCCAGCCGCCGTGGGCCACGGTGGCATTCGTGCTCGCGTTCTTCGGTTTCGGCGCCAAGGCCGGGATGGTCCCCTTGCACGTGTGGCTGCCGGAGGCGCACCCGGCCGCGCCCTCGCCGGTTTCGGCGCTGATGAGCGGCATCATGCTGAAGACCGCCATCTACGGCATGATCCGCGTGACCTACGATCTGATCGGCAACGTCCACTGGGAATGGGGAATGCTGGTATTGGTGATCGGCACCGGCACGACCTTGTTCGGCGTGCTCTACGCGCTGATGCAGCACGACCTGAAACGCCTGCTCGCCTATCATTCGGTGGAAAACATCGGCATCATCCTTCTCGGTCTGGGCATGTCCATGGTGTTCGTCGGCTTCGGCCACCCGGCAGCCGGCGCGCTCGGGCTGATCGCCGCGCTTTATCACACGCTCAATCACGCGGTGTTCAAGGGGCTGCTGTTCCTCGGCGCCGGCTCCATCCTGCACGCCACCGGGCTGCGCAACCTCAACGACATGGGCGGCCTGATCCACAAGATGCCGCACACGGCGTTTTATTTTCTGGTCGGCGCGCTTGCCATTTCGGCGCTGCCGCCGCTGAACGGATTCGTGTCCGAGTGGCTGACGTTCCAGACCGCGCTGCAGGCATCGATCCTGAAAAACGGGGTGGTGCGCAGCCTGCTGCCGCTGTTTGCCGCGACGCTGGCTCTGGCCGGCGCGCTCACCGGCATGTGCTTCGTCAAAGTCTTCGGCATCGCCTTTCTCGGGCGGCCGCGCGAGGCGCGGCATGCGGCGCCGGACGCGGCCGGCGACCATGGCCACGACGCCGGCATGATGGAGCGCTTCGGCATGGCCTGGCTTGCGGCCGGCTGCTTCGTGCTCGGCCTGTTTCCGACTTCGTTTTTGCTGATGCTGAACCGGGTCGCCGTCTCGCTTACCGGGCACGGCTTGCGCGAGGGCGCGGTGCAATCGAATTGGCTGTGGCTGGTGCCGGTCGAGTCCGAGCGCGCGAGCTACAGCCCGATTGTGTTTCTGATCGTGATCGTCGGCGTGACCCTGCTTACTTTCATCTTGGTGCACCGCTTCTACCACGGCCGCCTGCGTTACTCCGATGCCTGGGGCTGCGGCTATTCCGAACTGACCGCGCGCACACAGGACACCGCCGATGCCTTCGGCCAGCCGATCCGGCACATATTCGGCCCGCTCTACCTGATGCAGCGGCACATGCCGGGACCGGAGGATCCGGCGCCCAGGTTCTCGCTTAAGATCGAGGACCGCCACTGGTACTGGCTGTACCTGCCGGTGGCGCGCCTGGCCGAATACGTTTCATCGAAGATCGCGTTGCTGCAGCAGGGGCGGATCAGCATCTACCTGCTCTACAGCTTTCTCACCCTGATCGCGCTGCTGGTCTTCGTCCGCTGACTTTCGCCCATTGGCTTTCGCGCACTAGATCCCACCCATGATCGACGTCCCCGGAATCGCGTTTCAGATACTGCAATCGGTGTTCGTGGTGCTGGCCGCGCCGCTGCTCCTGGGCTGGGCGAACCAGTGCCGCGCCTGGCTGCAGAACCGGTCGGCGCCGAGCATCCTGCTGCCGTACTACACGCTGGCAAAGCTGTTTCACAAGGACGCGGTGATCGCGCGCAACGCTTCCGCCGTGTTTCGCGTCACGCCTTATGTGGTGTTCGGCTGCATGTGGCTCGCCGCCGGAATCGTGCCGGTGCTCGCCACCGACCTGCCGTTCGCGCCGGCGGCCGACATCATCGCGCTGGTGGGCGTGTTCGCGCTGGCGCGGGTGTTCTCCGCGCTCGCGGCGATGGACATCGGCACTGCCTTCGGCGGCCTGGGCGCGCGGCGCGAGATGCTGATCGGGTTTCTCGCCGAACCGGCAATGCTGATGATCTTGTTCACCGCCGCTTTCATCAGCGGCTCGACCCAGTTGAACACCATCGTCGAGACGCTCTCACACCGCGAGTTCGCGATTTACCCGAGCCTGGCATTCGCCGCGATCGCCTTCCTCATGGTGCTGCTCGCCGAGAACGCCCGCATCCCGATCGACAACCCGACCACGCACCTCGAACTCACCATGATCCACGAGGCGATGATCCTCGAATACTCGGCGCGCCACCTGGCGCTGATCGAATGGGCCGTGGCGATCAAGCTGTTCGCCTACATGACCATCGGCATCGCGCTGTTCGTTCCCTGGGGCATTGCCGAGGCGGGCAACTGGGGAGCGCTCCCGCTCGCGTTCGCAGCGCTGGCGGCGAAGCTTGCGCTCGGCGGCGCCGGCCTTGCGTTGCTGGAGACGCTGCTCGCCAAGCTGCGCCTGTTCCTCGCACCCGAGTTCCTGTCCACCGCATTTTTGCTCGGCGTTCTGGGCATACTGACCCACTTCCTCTCGCGCGGCTAAGACTAAGAACACCATGGATCAATCGCTTTCCAGCCAATTCGTCAACCTGCTCGCGGCGTTCCTGCTGCTGCTCGCCTTCGCCATGCTGGCGCAGCGGCGCGTGCTGACGCTGATCAAGCTGTTCGCATGGCAGGGCGCCGCGCTCACCGCCTCGACGCTGATCATGGCGTACGCAACCGGCCAGCGTCATCTGTATTACTCGGCCACGCTTACGCTGCTGCTCAAGGTGATACTGATCCCGTGGATACTGCACCGCCTGATCAACCGGCTGCAGATCCGCTGGGACATCGAGACCCTGATCAATATTCCGGCGACGATGCTGGTCGGCATCGGCCTTGTGATCTTCGCTTTCGCGCTTGCCACCCCGATCTCGGAGATGGCGAGCAGCCTGACGCGCGCGACCTTGGGGATCGCGATGGCGAGCGTGCTGCTGTCATTCCTGATGATGATCGTGCGGCGCAAGGCGGTGCCGCAGGTGATCGGTTTCCTGGCAATGGAGAACAGCCTGTTCTTCGCCGCCACCAGCGCGACCTACGGCATGCCGCTGGTGGTCGAGCTGGGGGTGGCGCTCGATGTGCTCGTCGGCACGTTCATCTTCGGCATTTTCTTCTTCCATATCCGCGACGAGTTCGAAAGCCTCGACATCCGGCACATGGAAAAGCTGAAAGAGGACTAGGACGCATGGAAATCACTCTCGTCCTCGGTTTTCCCCTGCTCGGCGGCCTGCTGCTGGCGCTGGTCGGCCACAAGCGCTGGGCGCCGGAGCTGAATGCTCTGATGAGCCTCATCACCCTCGTCGCCGCGGCGGCGCTGACCCGTCGCGTCATCACCGACGGCCCGATGACGGCGCTCGAGGAGCAGTTCTTCGTCGATCCGTTCAATGTGTTCCTGGTCGCACTCACGGCGTTTGTCGGCTTTACCACGGCGCTATTCTCGCGTCCCTACATGCGCATCGAGGAGCACCACGGGCGCTTGAACGCGGCACGCCTGCGCCTCTACCACAGCATGTACCAACTGTTTTCCTTTACCATGGTGCTGTGCCTGTTGTCGAACAACATCGGCATTCTGTGGGTGGCCGTGGAGGGCGCGACGCTCGCGACCGTGCTGCTGGTGAGCCTGTACCGCACGCCGGCGAGCCTGGAGGCGGCGTGGAAGTATTTCATCCTGTGCTCGGTCGGCATCGCGCAGGCGCTGTTCGGAATCATCCTGTTGTATTTCGCCGCGGAGAAAGTTATCGGCCCGGGCGGGACTTCGCTCCTGTGGACGCACCTGTACGCGGTGCGCGACCAGCTCGAACCGACGGTGCTGTCGCTCGCGTTCGTGTTCCTGCTGGTCGGCTTCGGCACCAAAGTGGGCCTGGTGCCGCTGCACAACTGGCTGCCCGACGCGCACGCCGAAGGCCCGACCCCGGTATCGGCGGTGCTCTCGGGGCTGCTCCTCAACGTCGCGCTGTACGCGGTGGTGCGCTGCAAGGTGCTGGTCGATGGCGCCCTCGGGCGCAATTTCTCCGGCGGCCTGATGATGGGTTTCGGCCTGCTGTCGGTGGTGGTGGCGGCGTTCTTTCTGTCGCGGCAGAAGGACATCAAGCGCATGTTCGCTTACTCTTCGATCGAACACATGGGGATCGTGACCTTTGCGTTCGGCATGGGCGGCCCGGTCGCCGCTTTCGCCGGCCTGCTGCACATGACCGTGCACTCGCTCACCAAGAGCGCCATTTTCTTCACTGTCGGCCATGCCACGCAGAAGACGGGCACGCAGAACATGGCGGACATCCGCGGTTTGATCGAGCAAAGCCCGGCCATCGGCTGGGGACTCGCGCTGGGGACCCTCGCCATCCTCGGCATGCCGCCGTTCGGGGTGTTCACGAGCGAGTTCCTGGTGCTCACCACCGCCATGCACGAGCACCCCTGGGCGACGCCGTTCCTGTTGGTAGCGCTGGGAGTCGCCTTCGCCGCCATCTTCGGCAAAGTCCAGCCGATGGTGTTCGGCGAGACCAACCTGCGCCGGCTGCCGCATGCACCGGCACTAGTGCCGGTATTCGTGCACCTGGCAATCGTGCTGATGCTGGGCTTGTACATCCCGCCCTATCTGGTCGAATGGTACCGGCAGGCGGCCGCTTTCATCGGCTGAGCACGCAATGGGCACAATGGGCAAAAAGCGATGACCGATCTTCCGCTCCAAACCGAAGCCATCCCGGGCGCCATGCCCGCGTTCCGTTCAATGATCGAGGCCGGGACCCTGCGCGCGGTGGTGGAGAAGGCGAAAGCGAAAAAGGCGCGCCTGGTCGCCCTTTGGGGCAGCGATGAAACCACGCGCGGCGGCGCTTATGCGCTGCACCTTGCGCTGGCGCTGCGCTCCGGCCTGTTGTGGCTGACGCTGCCGCTCACGCGCGAGCACCCGCGCTATCCCAGCATCGCCGATATCTATCCGTGCGCGAACCGAATGCAGCGCGCCGCCTACGACCTTGTCGGCATCCACGCCCAGGACAGCCCGGATCACCGCAAGTGGGTGCGCCACCGCGCCTGGCCCGGCGGCGTATTTCCGCTGCGCAAGGAATTCGACATCGGCACGAGCCTCCCCGCGTCGGACGACCGCTATCCGTTCGTCAAGGTCGCAGGCGAAGGCGTGCACGAAATACCGGTGGGCCCGGTGCACGCCGGCACCATCGAACCGGGGCATTTCCGCTTCTCCATCGTCGGCGAAAAAATCCTGCGCCTGGAAGAGCGCCTGTGCTACACGCACAAAGGGATAGAGAAGCTTTTCGAGACCATGACCCTGGCCGGGGGCGCCAAACTCGCCGGGCGCGTGTCCGGTGATTCCACCGTCGCCTACGCCTGGGCCTACGCCATGGCAGTCGAGGGCGCCAGCGGCACCGAGGCGCCCGCCCGCGCGCTCGGCCTCCGGGGAATCATGCTCGAACTCGAGCGCATCGCCAATCACCTCGGCGATCTGGGCTACCTCGGCAGCGACGTCGGGCTGGCGTTCGGCTTTTTCCAGTTCTGGCGGCTGAAGGAAGACCTGCTGCGATTGCAGGGCGAACTGTTCGGACATCGCTACCTGATGGACCAGGTGGTTCCCGGAGGCGTCGCGCGCGATCTGCCGCGCGACCGGGCGGCGCACCTGCTGGCACAACTCGCGCGGATACAATCCGAGGCCGTTACGCTGAAAGCGATTTACGACGATCACGCCGGCGCGCAGGACCGCTTCATCATGGCCGGGCAGGTGCTGCCGGAGCTCGCCGAGGAAATGGGGCTCGCCGGCTTCGCCGGACGCGCGAGCGGCGTTAAACACGACTTGCGCGTCGATTATCCGATACCGCCCTATCAGCAGGCCGGGGTGCGCATCGCTTTGCATACTCGCGGCGATGTCTCCGCGCGCGTGTTAATGCGATTCGAAGAACT
>CABEAF010000464.1_pt1 | contig 25711 bp, 18 predicted proteins | sample 3132321 | NCBI WGS metagenome assembly CABEAF01 (sample SAMEA5534342, study PRJEB31848) | metagenome | biome: tundra; feature: field; material: soil | place: USA | collected 2013-05 | depth 0.45 m
CGAGGCGCGCCCTGAGCGCGAGGCGCGCCCTGAGCGCGAGGCGCGCCCTGAGCGCGAGGCGCGCCCCGAGCGCGAAGCGCGTCCCGAGCGCGGTGATCGCCCACCACGCGAACCGCGCGAGCCACGTGCGCCGCGTACGCCGCGACCACAGCCGCAAGGCGAAACACAGCCGGGCGCAGAATCCAGGCCACAGGACGAACAACGCCCGGAAGGCGGCGGTGAATCCGGACGCAGCCGTGGCCGGCGCGGACGTGGTGGTCGGGGTGAACGCGGTGAACGTGGTGATCGCGGCGGCCGCGTGGAGCGCATGGATCCAGCCGAGCGAGAACGCGCGGAACAAGCAGAACACGCAGCTCGTGCAGAACGCGCCGAGCGTGGGGACCAAGCCCTGGACGAAATGCAGGCACCTGCGCCGCAAGCGGCGCCTGAGGCGCAGCATGCGATGTCGGAGGAACGGCTTGCCGCCCCCGTGCCTGCAGCGGCCGAGACTGTTCACGCCGTAGCGGCCGAAATGCCGGTTCCTGTCGTCGCTCCGGAACCCACGTTCCTACACGAGCCCACGTTCGTATCCGAGCCGGCAGCAGCGGCGCCGGCAGTTCATGCCGCACCAGCGCCGGTAGCGGTCCGTTCCGAGCCGACTCCGGCGCCCGTGCCTGCCGTCGACGTGGAGAAGGCGCTGCAGGACAGCGGCCTGGTGTTGATCCATACCGATCCGAGCAAGGTGAAGCTGGTCGAACCGGTGACCGAGCCACGATTCGTGCCGGCACAGCCGCGTCCCCGGCGTGCACCCCCTCCCGACACCGGGCCGTTGCAGATAGTGGAAACGAAGAAATAGCTTCGTTTCCACGCGGCAGCGCAAAGAACGCGAAGGACGATTAGCGCAAGTTCTTCGCCGGCTTTGCGCGGTTTCAAAATGGGGGGATACCTCCCCTCATGTCTTTGGGCGCCCAAATTGAATAGGCGATCATCGCCAGCTTCCGATCATGACTGCACCTGCATCTGCCACCCCTGACGAGCCGCTGCTCGCCGGCGTTACCGTTGTCGATTTCACCCGCGTACTCGCAGGCCCCTATTGCACGCGCATGCTCGCCGATCTCGGCGCGCGCGTGATCAAAATCGAACGCCCCGGCGAAGGCGACGAAATCCGCCATACCGTATTCCAGCTTGACCCCGGACGCACGGATCAGAGCACTTACTTCACGCGCCTGAACGCGGGCAAGGAAAGCATTGCGATCGATCTTGCCCATCCGCAGGCGCGCGATGTCGCGCTCGACCTGGTGCGCACCGCCGACGTCGTGGTCGAGAACTTCTCCCCCGGCGTGATGGCGCGCTACGGCCTGGACGCCGCCGCGCTGCGGGCATCGCACCCCGACCTCGTCTATTGCTCCATCTCCGGCTTCGGCCAGACCGGACCCTTGAGTTCGATGCAGGCCTATGCGCACCTGATCAACGCCATCTCCGGGATGATGGATCTCGACCGCGGCGACGAACCCAAACCGCGCGTGGCTTACCTGCAGGCAGCCGATGTGCTCGCCGGCGCGCATGCCTTCGGCGCCATCTGCGCGGCGCTGGTGCGGCGCGGACGCAGCGGGCGCGGAGCGTATCTCGATGTATCGATGCTGGAGTGCCTGGTGGCGGCGGATGACATGACTTACGCCGCGCTGCTGAATGGCGGTACGGTGCAGCGTCAGCCGCGTATTGGCATGGTGGTGCACCCTATCGGCGGGCGTTATGTGGCGGTGCAAAGCGCGGGCGCCCCGCATCTGTGGTCGCGCCTGTCGGCTCTGATCGGCCGCCCCGGGCTTGCGACCGACCCGCGCTTCGCCACGCCGATGGCGCGACGCACGAACTGGCCGGCTTTGCTGGAGATACTGCACGAATGGCTCGACGGCTTCAACAGCGTGGACGAGGCAGTCAAGACGCTTTCCGCCGCGCGCATTCCCGCGGTGCCCATGCTCTCGCCCGAGGAACTTGTCGTGCATCCACAGATGGCGGCGCGATCGGCTTTTCCGGAGATCGAACATCCGGCGCGGGGCCGCATCCGCGTGACCGCGCTGCCTTTCCACGTGGACAAACGGCCGGTCGCGCCCGGCGGTCCCGCGCCTTATCGCGTAGGGCAGCACACGCGCGAGGTGTTGACCGGGCTCCTCGGCTATTCCGACGAGCGGGTCAAGACGCTGGAGTCGCTGCGGGTGGTCGAGATTCCCTAGCTCACGCATCGGATTCCGATTCGTGATAAATTGACACCTCGCGCTTGCGAGCGGCGACAGCGTCGGAAGGAACGAGGACCGCATAGACGGTTCGCAGGGCAGCATCTGATTCTGCGTCGATCAGGAAAACCCAAAGGAGATCTCATGAAAAAGTTCAGTATTCTCTTGTCCACGGTCTGCGTTGCGGTGGGACTCGCCGCGGCACCTGCAATAGCACAGACGACGAAGCCGATCCGGATCGGTGTTCCTACCGCGATGCAGGTTCAGGTCGGACGCGACACGCAGGATGCGATCAAGATGGCGATCGAAGATATCAACGCCAAAGGCGGCGTGCTCGGGCGCAAGCTCGAGATGGTCGTTGCCGATGAGACCGAGAACCCGGAAACCGGCATCAGCGCGATCAAGAAACTCACCGCTGACGAGAAAGTCGACGTGCTGATCGGCGGCTACACCAGCGGCGTCACGCTGGCGCAACTGCCGCATATTTCCGCCGCCAAGACCATCTACCTAGGCGTCGGCTCGGCTTCGCCCGCGATCACCGCCAAGGTGAAGCAGGACTACGACAACTACAAGTACATTTTCCGTGTCGGGCCGATACATTCCGGGCATCAGGCGCGCGAGCTGACCAACTTCATCGGCACCTTCGTCAAGGGCGAGCTCGGCATCAGCAAGATCGCCATCGTCGGCGAGAACGCCAAGTGGGTGCAGGACCTGGTGCCGCTGCTGAAAAAGGGCGCCGCGAGCGCCGGTGTGGACGTGCGCGTAACCGAAATGTTCGATGCCCAGACCTCGGATTTTTCACCGCTATTTGCCAAGGTCAAGGAATCTGGCGCGCAGTACATGATCGTCATTCTGTCGCACGCATCGAGCGACGTCTTCGCCAAGCAGTGGCACGACGCACGTTTCCCGATGCCTTACGGCGGCATCGACGTGAAGAGCATGGACGGCGATTTCTGCGAGCGCGTCGGCGGCAAATCGATAGGCGAGATGGCAGCTAATTTCGCGGTGCGCGCCCCGATCACGCCAAAGACGATCCCGTTCTTCGACGAGTTCAGGAAGCGCACCAAGCGCTCGCCGGTGTACACCGCATTCGGCGCCAATGACTCGGTCTACATTTATGCGGAGGCAGTCCGGCGCGCCAAGAGCACCGACCCGAGCGCGGTCATTAAGGAGCTGGAGAAAACCAGCTATGTCGGCATTCCGGGGATCATAGAGTTCGACGAAATGCATGACGTCAAGCCGGGCACGGCCACGTTCAAGGGACCGGCCTATCTTATTGCGCAGTGGCGCGACAAGTGTGCGCGCGAGGTGGTCTACCCGAAAACCATGCGCACCGCCGAGTTCGTCTATCCGGCCTGGATCAAGAAGTAACAATTCCCTCGTTCAAGCAATCCGCGGCACGGCCGGACACGGCCGCCGCCGCGGATGACGTATAACCTCAACGGGGGCTGCATTGCTCGAAATCCTGATCCACGGCGCGGTGAGCAGCGCCATCTACGCCATGCTGGCGGTCGGATTCACGCTGATTTTCGGCGTGGCCCGCATACTCAATCTTGCGCACGGCTCGTTCTACGCGCTCGGTGCGTACGGCGCGTATTTCTTCACCGCGCAACTCAAGCTGCCGCTGCTGCCGGCGGCGCTGCTCGCGATCGCGCTGGTGGCATTATTCGGCGTTGTCGTCGAAAGGGTGTTGGTGCGGCCGATGCGTCGTTCCCAGCTCGCGGTGCTGATGATCACGCTCGCAGTGGCGCTGGTGGTCGAGCAGGTGCTGTTTCTTACTTTCGGTTCCGAGTACCGGAACGTGCCTGCGTTCGTCGAGACTAAATTCACCATCGGCGGCGTCGATGTCGGCGGACAACGGCTGCTCGCGCTAGGCGTCAGCGTCACATTGATCGCCCTGCTCTGGATTTTCATTCAGCGCACCCGGCTCGGATCGGCGATCCTCGCCGTCTCTCAGGACCCGGAAGCAGCCAACTACATGGGCATCCCTAGCGACCGAATTTTCTCGATCGTGATGGGCCTCTCCGCCGCACTGGCCGCGGCGGCCGGCGTACTCGCCGGGCCGTTTCTCACGGTGCAGCCGACGATGTGGCTGCTGCCGATCGTCAAGGCGTTCGCGATTGTGATCGTCGGCGGGCTCGGTTCCATCCCGGGAAGCATCCTCGCGGCGCTGATGCTCGGCTACGCCGAGACCATCGTTGGTTATCTGATCTCGACCTCATGGACCGAGATCGTTTCGGTGCTGGCGACGCTGCTGATGCTGGTGTTCCGGCCCGCGGGCATCTTCGGCAAACGCGCGGCGTTCTGAGGCACGCATGTTCGGCAAACGCATCGATTTCGCCGGCGCCCTGGGATTCATCGCGTTCATGGCGGCGCTGCCGCTCATCTTCGGCGGCAATTACCTGATCGGCGTGCTCACCGTCAGCGTGATCTACGGTATCTGGGCAGTGAGCTGGGATTTCATGTCCGGGCTCACCGGCCGCGAGAACTTCGGTCACAGCCTGTTCATCGGCGTCGGCGCCTACACGGCGGGTTTCCTCAATACGACCTTCGGTTTCAGCGGCTGGTGGAGCCTGCCGGCGGCGATGGTCATGGCCATGGTCTTCGCCCTGGTGATCGGCGTGCCGACGCTGCGGCTCAAGGGACCTTACTTCGCGCTGGCGATGCTCTCCGGCGCGGTCATCATGCAGCGGCTGATGCTGATCTTCTGGGAGCAGACCGGCGGCGAGGAAGGCATCAACGGCATCGAACCGCTGATCCGCTCCCAGCTCGGCTTCTACTACTTCGCCCTCGCCGCCCTGGTGCTGGTGACGGCCCTGCTGCTGGCGCTGGCGCGCTCGCACTGGGGGCTGATCCTGCGCGCGGTTCGCGGCGACGAAGCCACCTGCCAGGCGGCCGGCATCAACGTCACCTTCTACAAGATCGCTTCCCTCATGATCAGCGCCGCGTTCGCCGGCGCCGGCGGCGCCATCTATGCCCATTACCAACTGCAGGTGAGCCCGCAGTTGTTCGCCATCGTCACCTCGATCACCATCATCACCATGGTCTACGTCGGCGGCATGGCGAGCATCTACGGACCGGTCGGCGGCGCGATCCTGCTGGTGCTGCTGACCGAACTGCTGCGCAATTTCGGCGAATGGCGCCTGATGATCTACAGCTGCACGCTGATCCTGATCCTGTTCTTCCTGCCCAATGGCCTGATCGCTCCGACCTGGCGGCGGATGAAGTCGATGCTGGCGGGGCGCGAATGAGCGCGCTGCTCGAGGTATCCGGGCTCAACAAGCACTTCGGCGGCCTGCATGCGGTCAGGAACGTGTCGTTTTCGATCGCCCCCGGCGAGATCGTCGGCATCCTCGGGCCCAATGGCGCCGGCAAGACCACGCTTTACAATTTGCTTACCGGCTTCATTCCTCCCGACAGCGGCAGCATCGTCTTCAAAGGCCGCAGCCTGCGCGGCCTCGCGCCCTATCGTATCGCCGGGCTGGGCATCTCGCGCACCTTTCAGCTCTGCCGGCCTTTCGTCGGCATGACCGTATTCGAGAACGTGGTCGTAGGCGGGCTCGGCGCGCACGGCAGCGACCGCGTGGATCTCGATGCGCGCGCGCTCGCCCTGCTCAAACAAGTGGGCCTCTTGAGCAAGGAACAACTGCAGGTCGAGGCGCTCTCCTACGGCGATCAGCGCCGGCTGGAGATCGCGCGCGCGCTGGCGGCGAAACCGGCGCTGCTCCTGCTCGACGAGCCGTTCGCCGGCCTCGGCAGCGGCGAGATCACGGACCTGTCGGCGCTGATCCGCAGCGTCCACGCCGAACAGGGGCTTACGGTGATGCTGATCGAGCACAAGCTGCACGAGTTCATGCGTCTGGTCGGGCGCGTGATTGCGCTCGATTTCGGTGAAATCATCGCCGAGGGCGCGCCCGAGGATATCGTGCGCCACCCCGCCGTGATCGAGGCCTACATCGGACGCGGCGACGAACAGGCCGAGGAGCAGGCAGATGCTGCTTGAGATCCGCGACCTGTCGGTCGCCTACGGCAAGGCAGTCGCGCTCGAGAGCGTCTCGCTGCGCGTGGCCGAAGGCGAATTCGTCGCGGTTCTCGGGCCCAACGGCGCCGGCAAATCGACCCTGCTCAAGGCCATTTCGCGCGCCCAGCCTTCGACCGGCGTGCTGGAGCTCCGCGGCGAGTCGCTGCAGCGCTACCCGGCGCACGCGGTGGTCGGCAAGGGCATATGCCACTGCCCGGAGGGGCGGCGGCTGTTTCCGGAGCTCACGGTGCTCAAGAACCTGATGCTCGGGGCCTATCTGCGGCGGGACAAGGCGGCGATCGAGGCCGACCTGGCACAGGTCTATCACCTGTTTCCTATCCTGCAGGAACGCGCGGCGCAGGTGGTGAGCACGCTCTCGGGCGGCCAGCAGCAGATGGTGGCGATAGGTCGCGCGCTGATGGGCAAGCCGGCGCTGCTGCTGCTCGACGAGCCATCGGTCGGCATCGCGCACCGGCTGAAAATGGAGATCTTCGGCGCGATCAAGCGCATCCAGCGGAACGGCACGGCCATCCTGATGGCCGAGCAGGACGCGCAGTCGGCGCTGCGCATTGCGGACCGCGTCTACGTGCTCGAGCACGGGCGCGTCGGGCGCGAGGGCACGAGCGCCGAATTGGCGGCCGACGACTATATCCGCCAGGCCTATCTCGGCGTCGCCTGAGCGGCCAAGGCCGGGCTTAATCGATCGGCGTGTCCTATCGGTTGCCGACGCGGCTGCGCATGAGCTGATACGGCCGGAACAGGTAGAAAATCGACGCGAAGCCGCTCCAGATGTGCACCAGGCGCGTGAACGGAAACAGCAGGAAGATCGTGAGCCCGATGGCGAGGTGCAGCTTGAACACGATCGAGGCGTCGGCGACGAGGTCTGCCGCCCCGGCGCGGAACGTCCAGATCCGCTGCGCCCAATCCATGAGTTTGAGCATCTCGGACCCGTCCAGATGCTGGGCCGAAATCGGGATTGTGGCGAGACCGATGACGACCTGGACCAGGAACAGCGCGAGCACCAGGGTGTCCGTCCGCTTGCTGGTGGAACGAATGCGCGAGTCGCCGACGCGCCGCAGCAACAGCAGCACCAGTCCGAGCGCGACGATGATCGCGAAAACGCCGCCGGCTACCATCGCCGTCATCTGCTTCTCGCTCGCGGACACGCCAAGCACGTGCCACACCGCGAGCGGCGTGAGCAGCCCGCCGAGGTGGCCGAAGAAAATGCCGAGGATGCCGATGTGGAACAGGTTCGAACCCCATCTGAGCTGCCCGTGGCGCAGGAACTGGGACGAATCGCTTTTCCAGCTGTACTGCTCGCGGTCGAAGCGGATCACGCTGCCGAGGAAAAACACGGCCAGGCAGAGATAGGGGTAGTAGCCGAACAGGAACTGGTTGAGATAGCTCTTGAGGTCCATGCGGAGCTCCGGATTCTGGTTTCAGGGATTCTTCGGGACGAAGCGGATGAATTGCGGCCGCGACTGCTGCACGCCGTGCGCGGCGGCATTGGGACCGAACTCCACCGGCACCTCATCCCATTCGTCATCGAGCGATCGCCCGGCGCGCGCTTTGGCCGCGCTCTTTGCCGCCGCGAGCGGCGCCGCGCCGTGCAGATCGAGCAGCGCGGCAATGACGGCCGCATACGGACTGCCGCCCGCGATCAGGCGCTCGCCGACTGCGCGCAGGATATGGGCGCAGTCATCGAGCAGCTCGTGCACCTCCTCTGCCGGCCGGGTGGCGAGATACTCCAGCACTGCCGGCAGGTAATCCGGCAGCTCGTTCACTTTGATGACGAAACCCGATCGCCGGTACAGCGCGTTCAAGTCCACCATCGCCTGGCCGCGGTCGCGCGAGTCACCGTGCACGTGTTCGAACAGGTGCAGCGAGGTCGAGCGGCCGGCATCGAATTGCGCCACGTAGCGCTCCTGCAGATCGAGCAGATCCTCGCGTTTCAGTTCCGCCAGCAGGCCGGCGAGCGCGTCCTGCGTCGCGCCCCGGAGCCCGGGTTCCGCGCCGAGCCGCCGCGCGATCTCGGGCAGCGCGGCCACCAGTTCCGCCGAGGGGTAGCTGAGCAGCACGGCAAGCAGCTTGAGAGATTTCATATCGTTCTCCTGTTTCTGTCATTCCGAGGCCGTAGACCGAGGAATCTGCTGTTGGGATTCCGGCGAAAAGCAGATTCCTCGCTTCGCTCGGAATGACATGTAGAAAAGAGCCCTGTCGCTCCCATGTCAGGACACCGCCTTGATCGGGATGGTCCTGCGTTTCTTGCCGCCGAACAGGCTCGCTTCGGACTGACCGTCCGAGCAGCCGTTGCCGAAGGAGAAGCCGCAGCCGCCGCGCAGGTCGTACGCGTTTTCTGCGTATTCGCGGTGCGTGGTCGGGATGACGAAGCGATCCTCGTAGTTGGCAATCGCCATGTAGCGATACATTTCCTCGACCTCTTCCTTGCTCAGCCCCACCTGCTTCAGCACCGCTGCGTTCTCGCGCTGCTCCACATGCCGGTCGCGCATATAAGCCCGCATCGCGAGCATGCGCTCGAGCGCCGCCACCACCGGCGCCTCGTCGCCCGCGGTGAGCAGGTTGGCGAGGTATTGCAGCGGAATGCGCAGGCTGCGCACGTCGGGCAACTGCCCGAAGGCGCCGATCTGGCCGGAATTGGCGGCTGCGGTGATCGGCGACAGCGGCGGCACGTACCAGACCATGGGCAGCGTGCGGTATTCCGGGTGCAGCGGCAGCGCCACCTTCCACTCCATCGCCATCTTGTAGACGGGCGACTCCTGCGCCGCCTTGATCCAGGCATCGGGCACGCCATCGGCTCGCGCCTGCGCCTGAACCTCCGCCGCATGCGGATCGAGAAACAACCCGAGCTGCGCCTTGTACAGGTCTTTCTCACTCTCCACGCTCGCCGCTTCGGCGATGCGGTCGGCGTCGTAGAGCATCACCCCGAGGTAGCGGATGCGCCCGACGCAGGTCTCCGAGCACACCGTCGGCTGTCCAGACTCGATGCGCGGGTAGCAGAAAATGCACTTCTCGGCCTTGCCGGTGGACCAGTTGTAGTAGATTTTCTTGTACGGACAGCCTGACACGCACATGCGCCAGCCGCGGCATTTGTCCTGATCGATGAGGACGATGCCGTCTTCCTCGCGCTTGTAGATCGAGCCCGACGGGCACGACGCCACGCAGGTCGGATTGAGGCAGTGTTCGCACAGGCGCGGCAGGTACATCATGAAAGTGTTTTCGAACTGACCGTACATCTCCTTCTGCATGGCCTCGAAGTTCGCGTCCTTGGAGCGCTTGGCGAACTCCCCCCCCAGGATTTCCTCCCAGTTCGGACCCCACTCGATCTTCTCCATGCGCTCGCCGGTGATCAGCGAGCGCGGGCGCGCGGTCGGCGGCGCCTTCATCTCCGGTGCCGTGTGCAGGTGCTCGTAATCGTAGGTGAACGGCTCGTAGTAATCGTCGATCTGCGGCAGATTGGGATTGGCGAATATTTTCAGCAGGACTTCGAGCTTGCCGCCCTGCTTGGGCACGATCTTGCCGTTGTCTTTGCGTACCCAGCCGCCGTTCCATTTTCCCTGGTTTTCCCACTGCTTCGGATAGCCGATGCCGGGCTTGGTCTCGACATTGTTGAACCACGCGTATTCCATGCCCTCGCGGTTGGTCCAGACGTTCTTGCAGGTGACCGAACAAGTGTGACAGCCGATGCACTTGTCGAGGTTGAGCACCATGCCGATTTGAGCGCGTAGTTTCATGACTTCACTCCTTCGCGACGGCGAGTTCGACCGCGGCCGGCTCGTCGAGCCAGTCCACGTTCTTCATCTTGCGCACCACCACGAACTCGTCGCGGTTGGTGCCGATCGTGCCGTAGTAGTTGAAGCCGTAGGAGAGCTGCGCATAGCCGCCGATCATGTGCGTGGGCTTGGTGACGATGCGCGTCACCGAGTTGTGGATGCCGCCGCGCGTGCCGGTGATCTCCGAGCCCGGCGTGTTGATGACCTTCTCCTGCGCGTGGTACATCATGCACATGCCGGGCAGGACCCGCTGGCTCACCACCGCCCGCGCCGCGATCGCGCCGTTCACGTTGTAGAGCTCGATCCAGTCGTTGTCCACGATGCCGGCGGATCGAGCATCGTCCTCGGACAGCCACACGATCGGCCCGCCGCGCGACAGCGTGAGCATCAGCAGATTGTCGGTATAGGTCGAGTGGATGCCCCACTTCTGGTGCGGCGTGATGAAGTTGAGCACCACCTCGGGATTGCCGTTGTCCTTCTGCCCCTGGATCGGATGCACGGTCTTCAGGTCGACCGGCGGGCGATACACGCACAGGCCCTCGCCGAAGCCCAGCATCCATTTGTGGTCCTGGTAGAACTGCTGGCGTCCGGTCAGCGTGCGCCAGGGAATCAGCTCGTTGACGTTGGTCCAGCCGGCGTTGTAGCTCACCTTCTCGGACTCGATGCCGCTCCAGGTCGGGCTGGAAATGATCTTGCGCGGCTGCGCCTGCAGGTCGCGGAAGCGCAGTTTCTCGTCCTCTTTTGCGTGTGCAAGGTGCGCGTGCTCGCGGCCGGTGATCTTGGACAGCGCCTCCCACGCCTTCACCGCCACCTCGCCGTTGGTCTCGGGGGCGAGCATCAGAATCACCTCGGCCGCGTCGATGTCGGTCTCGATCCTCGGCATGCCTTTGGTGATGCCCTCTTCGGTCACCGCATAGTTGAGTTCGGCGAGCTGCTTCACTTCGTGTTCGGTGTTCCAGGCGATGCCCTTGCCGCCGTTGCCGACCTTGCCCATCAGCGGCCCGAGCGCAGTGAACTTCTTGTAGGTGTTCGGGTAGTCGCGCTCGATCACCGTCATTGCGGGCGCGGTCTTGCCGGGCACGAACTCGCACTGCCCCTTTTTCCATTCCTTGACGTCGAGCGCCTGCGCCAGCTCTCCCGGCGTGTCGTGCATCAGCGGCGTCAGCACCAGTTCCTTTTCCACGCCCAGGTGGCCGACGCACACCTCGGAGAACTTCTGCGCGAAACCCTTGTAGATCTCCCAGTCGTTCCTCGCCTCCCACGCCGGGTCCACCGCCGCCGACAGCGGGTGGATGAACGGGTGCATGTCGGAGGTGTTGAGATCGTTCTTCTCGTACCAGGTGGCGGTCGGCAGGACGATGTCCGAATACAGGCACGTCGTCGACATGCGGAAATCCAGCGTCACCAGCAGGTCGAGCTTACCCTCGGGTGCCTCCTCGCGCCAGACCACTTCCTCCGGTTTGGCGCCACCAAGGCTGCCAAGGTCCTTGCCCTGCACGCCGTGCTGAGTGCCGAGCAGGTGCTTGAGGAAATACTCGTGGCCCTTGCCCGAGGAGCCGAGCAGGTTGGAACGCCACACGAACAGGTTCCTCGGGAAATTGGCCGGGTTGTCCGGGTCCTCGCAGGCGAGGCGCAGCTTGCCGTCCTTGAGCGACTTCACCGCATAGTCCTTGGGGTCCATTCCGGCGGCCTCGGCATCCTTGACCACCTGGATCGGGTTGGTCTGCAGCTGCGGCGCCGAGGGCAGCCAGCCCATGCGCTCGGCGCGCACATTGAAGTCGATCAGCGAGCCCGTGTATTCCTTCGGATCGGCCAGCGGCGAGAGGATCTCGCAGATCGCGAGCTTCTCGTAGCGCCATTGATCGGTATGCGCGTAAAAGAACGAGGTCGAATTCATCTGGCGCGGCGGGCGATGCCAGTCGAGCGCGAACGCGAGCGCGGTCCAGCCTGTCTGCGGCCGCAGTTTCTCCTGCCCGACGTAGTGGGCCCAGCCGCCGCCCGACCGCCCGACGCAGCCGCACATCACCAGCATGTTGATGATGCCGCGGTAGTTCATGTCGCAGTGATACCAGTGGTTCATCCCCGCGCCGATGATCACCATCGACTTGCCGTGCGTCTTGTCGGCGTTGTCGGCGAACTGGCGCGCAACCGTGATCGCGTCGGCGGCCTTCACGCCGGTGATCGCCTCCTGCCATGCCGGCGTATAGGGAACGTCCTGGTCATATGCGGAAGCAACGTTGCCGCCGCCCAGGCCGCGGTCGAGGCCGTAATTGGCCAGCAGCAGGTCGAACACGCTCACCACCAGGGTCTCGCCCTCGGCAAGCTGCAGCTTCTTCGCCGGGACGTTGCGCAGCAGCACGTCATTGCCCTGGTCGTTGTGGGTGAAATTCTCAGTGCTGATGCCGCCGAAATACGGGAACGCCACCGGCACCACCTCGTCGCGCGAATCCAGCAGCGACAGGCGCAGCCTGGTTTGCGCGCCGCCGGCGCCTTTTTCCTCCAGATTCCACTTGCCGTCGGTCTGCCCCCAGCGAAAGCCGATCGAGCCGTTCGGGACCACGATCCGGCCCGATATTTCGTCGAAGGCGAGGGTTTTCCATTCCGGGTTGTTTGCCTGCCCGAGCTGGTCCGAGAAATCCGTGGCACGCACGAACCGGTCCGGGACGTAGCGCCCGTCGCGCTTCACCAGCTTCACCAGCATCGGCAGATCGGTATAGCGGCGCGCATAGTCCTGGAAATAGGCCGAAGGCTGGTCGAGGTGGAATTCCTTCAGGATCACATGCCCCATCGCCATCGCCAGCGCGGCGTCGGTGCCCTGCTTGGGGTGCAGCCACAGGTCGCCGAGCTTGGACACCTCGGCATAGTCGGGGGTGATCGAAACGATCTTCGTCCCCTTGTAGCGCACTTCGGTGAAGAAGTGGGCATCCGGAGTGCGCGTCTGCGGCACGTTCGAGCCCCAGGCCATGATGAAGGTCGAGTTGTACCAGTCGGCCGACTCCGGCACGTCGGTCTGCTCGCCCCAGGTCTGCGGGCTCGCCGGCGGCAGGTCGCAGTACCAGTCGTAGAAGCTCAGGCACACGCCGCCGATCAGCGACAGGTAGCGGCTGCCCGCAGCGTAGGACACCATCGACATCGCGGGAATCGGCGAAAACCCAACCACGCGGTCCGGGCCGTGGCGCTTGATGGTGTAGACATTGGCCGCGGCGATGATCTCGTTCACTTCGTCCCAGATCGAGCGCACGAAGCCGCCGAGCCCGCGGCGCGATTTGTAGTCCTTCGACGCCTGCGGGGATTCGACGATCGAGGCCCAGGCTTCGACCGGCCCGAGTGACTTGCGCGCTTCGCGCCAGGCGCGCAGCAGCCGGCCGCGCACCATCGGGTACTTGACGCGGTTGGCGCTGTACATATACCAGGAATACGAGGCCCCGCGCGAGCAGCCGCGCGGCTCGTGGTTCGGCAGGTCCGGACGCGTGCGCGGATAGTCGGTCTGCTGGGTCTCCCAGGTGACGATGCCGCCCTTGACGTAGATTTTCCAGCTGCACGAGCCGGTGCAGTTGACCCCGTGGGTCGAGCGCACGATCTTGTCGTGCTGCCAGCGCGCTCGGTAGCCCTCCTCCCACGTGCGGTCCTCGCGGGTCACCTGGCCGTGGCCGTCGGAATAGGCCTCCCGTTCCTGCGTGAAGTAGCTGAGGCGGTCGAGAAAATGGCTCATGGTCGTCCTCTTTTTTGCATGGATTGTGTTGCGTGGATGGCGTGCATGGCGCCGCTCAGCAAGGCATCGGGGCGTTGCGCCGCGCGTAGTACCACCAGGTCGTCGCGATGCAGGTCACATAGAACACGATGAACATGTACAGCGCGTTGGCGGGCCCGCCGAACATGGAAATCGAGATGCCATAGCTCATCGGGATGAAGAAACCGCCGTAGGCGCCGATCGCCGAGGAGAAGCCGAGCACGGCCGCCGCCTCCTTGTTGGCATCGCGCACCGCCTGGTCTTCGGCCTCCCTGCCCTTGCCCGCAGCCTCGCGCTGGCGCTCGTTCATGAAAATGACGGGGATCATGCGGAAGGTCGACCCGTTGCCGATGCCGGCGGCGGTGAACAGCAGCATGAACGTCGCGAGAAAGCCGTAGAAATTGCCGCCCTGCCCGCCTTGGGGAAGGAAATACAGCACCCCCAGGACGCCGACCACCATGGCGATGAAGTTCCAGAAAGTCACGCGCGCGCCGCCGAGCTTGTCGGACAGCCAGCCGCCGAGCGGCCGGATCAGGGCTCCGACCAGCGGTCCGAGCCAGGCGTAGGAGAGCGCGTTGATCTGCGGAAACTGGCTCTTGATCAGCAGCGGGAAACCCGCCGAATAGCCGATGAACGAGCCGAAGGTTCCGAGATAGAGCCAGCACATGATCCAGTTGTGTTTGCGTTTGAAGATCACCGCCTGATCGGAAAACGAGGCCTTGGCGCTGGCGAGATCGTTCATGCCGAACCACGCCGCAATGGCGAAAATCGCGATGAACGGGATCCAGATGAAGCCGGCGTTTTGCAGCCATACCTGTTGGGTCGCCCCGGCCTGTGTCAGTACCTGCGGCTCGCCGCCGAGAAGCAGCGGAAAGGTGATCGCCAGCGGCACCAAGAACTGCACCGCGCTCACCCCCAGGTTGCCGAGGCCCGCGTTCAGTCCGAGCGCCGTGCCCTTGTGCGCCTTCGGGAAGAAGAAGTTGATGTTGGCCATGCTGGAGGCGAAGTTACCGCCGCCGAGTCCGCACAGCAGCGCCAGGATGAGCATCAGGACGTAAGGCGTCCCGGGGTCCTGCACCGCGAACCCGATCCAGATGCACGGCAGCAGCAGCGATGCCGTGCTGATGATCGTCCAGCGGCGCCCGCCGAACACCGGCACCATGAACGAATAAAAAATCCGCAGCGTCGCCCCGGACAGGCCGGGCACCGCCGCCAGCCAGAACAGCTGATTGGGGGTGTAGTTGAAGCCGAGCTCGGGCAGCTTCACCACGACCACGCTCCAGAGCTGCCACACGGCGAACGCGAGGAACAGGGCGGGGATCGAGATCCAGAGATTGCGGTAGGCGATGCGCTTGCCCTTCTCCTCCCAGAAGCGCGGGTCCTCCGGGTTCCACTCGGTGAACACCAGCCGGGGATCGTGCACCAGCTCCGGCAGGTCGCGCGGCACGGCCGCGAGTTGCGGCACCACGCGGCGCTCCATGCGCAGGATCGCGAAGTGCATCCAGACCAGCATGATCGATACCTGGACAAACAGCAGCATGAAGCAGCTTTGCCAGATGCCGGTGAGATCGTTCATCATGCCGAAGGTGATCGGCAGCAGGAATCCGCCCAGGCCGCCGATCATGCCAACCACGCCGCCGACCGCGCCGACGTTCTTCGGGTAGTAGGTCGGGATGTGCTTGAACACCGCCGCGTTGCCGAGCGCCATGAAGAAGCCGAGCACGAACATGAGCACGATGAAGGCGCCCACGCCCATCGACATGCTGAAGCGGATCTCTTCGCGGATGCCCTGCACCACGTACTGCGTGGGCGGATACGACAGCAGGAACGTGACCGCCGCCGAGACGCCGAAGGCCCAGTACATGATGGTGCGCGCGCCGTACCGGTCCGAGAGCCAGCCGCCGACGGCCCGGCACAGGCTCGCCGTGATCAAATACGCCGCGGCGACCATGCCCGCGGTCCTGATGTCCATGCCATAGACACCGATGAGGTAGCGCGGCAGCCAAAGGGCGAGTGCGACGAACGCGCCGAAGGTGAAGAAGTAATAGAGCGAGAAGCGCCAGATCTGCAGCTTGGTCAGCGGCTCGAGTAACTCGACGAAGGACTTCGGCCCGGCGTTCGCCAGGCGCCGCTCGCGCAGCGAAGGGTCATCGTCGGCCGTGAACCAGAACACGAGCGCCACGACGGCGACGGCCGTGGCCCAGATCTGCGCGACGGCCTGCCAGCCGTAGGCCACCATCACGAACGGCGCGAGGAACGCGGTGACCGCCGACCCCACGTTGCCGCTCCCGAACACGCCGAGCGCAGTGCCCTGGCGCCCCTGCGGATACCACTTGGAGACGTAGGCCACCCCGACTGCGAAAGTGCCGCCGGCCACGCCCATGCCGAGGGCTGCGACCAGAAACATCGCATAGGTGTGGGCCAGTGTCAGCAGCCAGGTCGCCGCGGCCGCGGCCAGCATGACCAGCAGATAGACGACGCGGCCGCCGTACTGGTCGGTCCAGATGCCGAGCGGCAGGCGGATCAGCGAGCCGGTCAGGATCGGCGTGCCCACGAGCAGGCCGAACTCGGTCTCGCTGAGGTTCAGGTCGCGCTGGATCTGGACGCCGATAATGGAAAAAATCGTCCATAGCGCAAATGAGACGGCGAAGGCGATGGTGCCGAGGGAAAGCGCCCGGGTCTGCTGAAACGGACTGACCGTGTTCACATTGTTCACCTTGAAGTCGGCTTTCGCGAGGGCCACCCGATGCTACCGAATTGCCATTGACCGCTATTGACACAAGTCAAACAGGTCCCATTACCGGGAAATGCCATAAGGCGGGGTCGGATCGGACTGCTCGCACGCGCCATCCGCGAAGAAGCCACTGCGAGTCAGCGCCACACCGCCACGCTCACCATTTTTGAGACTCTGGATCGCAGGCGGCTGTGGCGCAGTTTCAGATTCTTTGATGTAAGTTAAATCTTTCCGTAACGCCATTCAGTAGAGTCCGTCGGAGCCGGGGCGGGTCGGCGCCGCCGGCCTTTGCCATAAACAACACCGCCACAGAGGAGGCCACAAAAATGAACAGCCAATCTCACGAAGAACCAATCCCCCTGATGCAGAAATTTCTGGACAACCCTTTCCTGCTGCTGTTTTTCGGCGTCATGGTTCCTATGGTGGTCTACACCCTCTGGGGCGTGATAGAAATTCTGACGGTTCCCCTTGCCAAATAACCATCGGTCGATGCATCGCGTGTCTTTTGAACAAGGGGTGTGAATATGAGCGCAATACTGCCGCCGTCAGATCGACTCTGGTGGAAACAGCCTTTGGATCGCGTCGAAGGGACATGGATCGTGATTGCCTTTATCTGGTGCATGATCATGTTTGCCATGATGGTTGGCTGGCACATCTACGGCAAGCAGAACCTGTCGACCGAAACCTACAAGACCACCCCCGAGCTGTACACGGCGAAGGCGCAGGCCGTGGTGGACAAATACACCGTACGCACGGAAACCGACCGGAAAATACCGGTGGTGCATCCGCCTGCGGGCAGCGATGTTTATCTCATCGCGCGTCTCTGGGATTGGTGGCCGATCCTGGAACTCGAGAAGGACAAGACCTATCGACTGCATCTGACCTCGATGGACTACAACCACGGGTTTTCGCTGCAACCCGTCAACATCAACATCCAGGTCGTGCCGGGCTATGAGCATGTGGTAAAGGTGACGCCGAACCAGGCGGGAACGTTCTCCATCGTCTGCAACGAATACTGCGGGATCGGCCATGCCAACATGGCCGGCCGCATCTACGTCAAATAGGGGGAGGCGCCAATGACTACCTATCGCACCTGCCCGCGCTCTGGGCTGCAGTTCGAGAGCCAGGCAGAGAAGCTGATACTGGCCAATGCCGTTGCCGGCGTGGTTTTCCTGCTGCTCGGCGGCGTCCTCGCGATCGGCGTGGTGCTGACCCGCTGGCCTGCAGTGCACTGGCTCGCCGCCGACACCTTTTACATGGTGCTGACCGCCCACGGCCTCGACATGCTGATCTTCTGGATCATCTTCTTCGAGATCGCCGTCCTGTATTTCTGTTCCTCGACCTTACTGCGCTGCCGCATCGCCACGCCCCGAATTGCCTGGCTAGGTTTCGCCCTGATGCTGATCGGCTCGGTCACGACCAACGTCGCGGTGTTCAAGGGCGAATCGAGCGTGATGATGACCTCCTACGTGCCGATGATGGCCGAGCCGGCGTTCTATCTCGGCCTGATCCTGTTTGCGGTGGGCGCGTTGGCCGGCTGCTTCGTCTTCTTCGGCACCCTCGTGGTGGCCAAGAACGACAAGACGTTCCAGGGCTCGGTGCCGCTAGTCACTTTCGGCGCGATTACCGCCGCCATCATCGCGGTGTTCACCATCGTCTCCGGCGCGATCATCCTGATCCCCACTTTCCTCATGTCAGTGGGCATCGTCAAGGCAGTGGATCCGCTGATGTATCGTACGATCTGGTGGGCCTTCGGCCACTCCTCGCAGCAGATCAACGTCGCGGCGCACATTTCGATCTGGTACGCCATCGCCGCCATCTGCTTCGGCGCCAAGCCAATGTCCGAGCGCGTGAGCCGCGGCGCCTTCCTGCTCTATATCCTGTTCCTGCAACTGGCGAGCGCGCATCACCTGTTGTCGGACCCCGGACTGAGCACCGAATGGAAGGTGGTCAATACCAGCTACTTCATGTACTTCGCCGTGCTCGCTTCGATGATCCACGGCCTCACCATTCCCGGCGCCATCGAGGTGGCACAGCGCAAGAAAGGATTCACCAAAGGCCTGTTCGAATGGCTCAGAAAAGCGCCGTGGGGCAATCCGGTGTTCTCCGGGATGTTCATTTCCCTGATCGGCTTCGGCTTCCTCGGTGGAATCTCCGGCGTGATGATGGGCACGGAACAACTGAACATGATCATCCATAACACCATCTACGTCCCCGGCCACTTCCATGCCACGGTGGTGATCGGCACCACGCTTTCGTTTATGGCGTTGACCTATTTCCTGATACCGGTATTGTTCAAGCGCGAAATGATCAACCCGGGGCTGGCGAAGCTGCAGCCTTACCTGTTCGGCCTGTCGATGTATTTCTTCGTGCTGGTGATGATGGGGGCAGGAACCCTCGGCGTCCCGCGCCGCCACTGGGACATGGCGATGGGCGGCTCGCCGCTTGCCTACGAATTTCCCGGCGCCGCCTACCTGATGATGGGGCTGGTCGGAGTGGCGGGCGTAATGGCCATCACCGGCGGGGCAATCTACATTTACATTACCGTCGGCTCGTTGCTCTGGGGCAAGAAACTAGACGCCGGCGCACGCAGCGACCAGCCGGTACCGATTCCGGTCACCCCATCCGCGGTCGCGCTCCAGGGGCATGGATCGGCCGGCTTCGCTGCGCCGGGCACATTCGCCCTGGCGACAGTGTTCCTGGTGGCATTCGTGCTGTATTACTTCATCAACTGGAAGTATCTGTCCCAGGTCTGGGGTCTCAGTTGAGGCCCTGCCGGAGATGGCCACGGTAATGCATCGATCGGAACGGCGATGTTTCGGCCGATTGCACGCGTTGCCGTAACACGTGGATCGAACACAGGCAGGCATGAACACAATGCTACGCGGCAATGACACCGCGCAACTTGCGCGCAGGATCCTGGGGCTGTTCAAGCTGCGTATTGGTTTTGTCATCATGATCACCGCCTTGGCCGGCTTCGCCGTCACCCCCGGGGCCGGGCCTGGCGGGATCCCGCTCGCGGTGCTCGCGCTCGCCGTGCTGATCGCCTCGGCGAGTGCAGGCGCGTTCAATCAGTATGTCGAGTACGACACCGACCGGCTGATGCTGCGCACCCGCGGCCGCGCCTTCGCTACCGGCGAGCTGCGCCATACGCCGGCATGGCTGGCGCTGATTGGCATCCTGCTTGCAGGATCGGTCGCGGCGGCGTGGTATGCGACCAATCCGCTCGCCGCACTGTACGTTTTCCTCGGCGCATTTTTCTACGCCGTCGTCTATACCGTCTGGCTCAAGCGCCGCACCTGGCTCAACATCGTCGTCGGCGGGCTGGCGGGGAGTTTTTCCGTGCTCGCCGGCGCTGCGGCGGCCAATCCAGAGTTAGGCGCGGTGCCGCTCCTGCTCGCGCTGGTGCTGTTCCTGTGGACACCGCCCCATTTCTGGAGCCTTGCCATCGCCAACAGTTCCGACTACGCAACGGCGGGCGTGCCGATGCTGCCGGTGGTCGTCGGGAATGCACGCGCGGCGCAAATCGTATTCGCCAGCACCCTCGCGCTGGTCGGCGTTTCGCTGCTGCCTGTCTTCTTCGGGGCGGGCCTGATCTATTTCGCTGGCGCCCTGACCGGCGGTGCCCATTTCATTCGCAAAGCGTGGCAACTGGCGCGCGCGCCCAGCCGCAAGACGGCGATGAGTTCGTTCCACGCGTCGCTGGCTCAACTGAGCCTGTTGCTCTTGGCAGCGATGACCGACGCGCTGCTATTCTGAGCAGGAACAGCTTGCGCCCGATTGCCGCGACCGAGCCCGGAACGGGATCGGTTCGTCAACCTATGCAGCCTACCCGAGCGCAATTCTTGGCGGCTTACACCGGCCCTGCTGCTCACGGCCGGTGGCGCCGCCTTTACGCCGACGCAATGCTGGCAATATTCTGTTGCGTGGCCGTCCCTGCCGCGGCGTTGGAAGGCGCTGCGCCGGGCGCGGCCGTCGCGCCGGCGTTCGCTCCCGCCCTGGACCAGACTGCCGCCTTGCGTGGCAGCCAGGCCGCAGTGGGGCGCGCCATCGGCGACTACACCCTGCAGGACCGCGAGGGCCGAGCCATTCGCCTGTCGAGCTACCGCGGCAAACCGCTGCTGGTGAGCTTCATTTACACCGGCTGTTTTCGGGTCTGCCCGACGACCACCCGGGCGCTGCAAAAGGCAGTTTCGGTCGCGCGGGATGCCCTCGGCGACGGCCGGTTCAATGTGATCAGCATCGGTTTCAACCAGCCGGCCGACTCGCCGCAGGCGCTCAAGTCCTTCGCTGCCCAGTACGGCATCAACTCGCCCAACTGGGAATTTCTCAGCCCGCCCGCTGCCATCGTGCCGGATCTGGCGCGCGACTTCGGCTTCGGCTTCGTCGCCACCGCGGCGGGTTTCGACCACCTGCTGCAGGTCAGCGTGGTTGACGCCGAGGGGCGCATCTATCGCCAGATTTACGGCGAAGACTACTCCGCCGACTATCTCACCGAACCGCTCAAGCAACTCATCACCGGCACCCCCGTTGCCGACGCTACCAGCCTCTCCGGGATCCTCGAGCAGGTACGAATACTGTGCTCGGTATATGACCCGCGCACCGGCAAGTATCGCGTAAGCTACGGACTCGTCCTCGAGATCGCCGGCGGCGCGACCTTCCTGCTTTGGATCATCTGGTTCTTCCTCAGCGAATGGTTGACGCGCAGACGCGCGGCAAGGCGCGCTAGCGCATGATGCGCGGCGCTCTGATCGCCTACCATCGCATCGAGCACGGTTTCGATATGGTATTCGGCGCTGCGCTCAACCCCTGGCGCCATCTCGGCGCACTCGGTTTCCTGTTCTTCTGGATTATCGCCGTCACCGGACTGTATCTTTACGCTGCGCTCGACACCTCGGTCGACGGCGTTTATCGCTCCATAAACTGGCTCTCGCGCGAGCAGTGGTACCTCGGCGGCGTGCTGCGCAGCCTGCACCGCTACGCCGCCGACGCCTTCCTCCTGGTCACGCTGCTGCATCTGCTGCGCGAATTCCTGCTCGGGCGGTACACCGGCTTTCGCCACTTTTCCTGGCTCACCGGCGTACCGCTGCTGTGGTTCGTCTATATCTCGGGCGTCGTCGGCATTTGGCTGAGATGGGACCAGCTGGCGCAATTCTCCGCGGCCACCACTGCCGAATGGCTCGATGGGCTGCCCGTGTTCGCCACGCCGTTGATACGCAACTATCTGAGCGCAAACGCCGTCAGCGACCGGCTGTTCTCGCTGTTCGTATTCGTTCATATTGGGGTGCCGCTGTTGCTGATCTTCGGCCTGTGGTTCCACATCCAGCGCATCAGCCGCGCCGAGGTCTTTCCGCCACCTGCGCTTGCCGCGGGCTCGCTGCTTGCCCTATTGACATTGTCCCTGGCGCTGCCGGTCGCGAGCCAGGCCGCGGCCGATCTTTCCCTGGTTCCGGGTCCGCTCGCACTCGACTGGTTCTACCTGTTCTGGCAGCCGCTGATGTACGCCACCTCGGCCGGCGCCGTGTGGGCGTTCGTGACTGGCGCGACCTTGCTCCTGTGCGTCCTGCCGGCCCTGCCGCATGGTGCTGCCTCACCGGTCGCAGAGGTGCACCCGGACAGCTGCAACGGCTGCCGCCGCTGCTTCGAGGATTGCCCCTACGCCGCCATCGTCATGGTGCCGCATCCGGGTGGAATCCCGGGCCGGCAACTCGCCCAGGTGATTCCCGATCTCTGCGCAAGTTGCGGCATCTGCGCCGGCTCCTGCCCCTCGTCTACCCCTTTCCGCAGCGCGGCCGAACTGGTTACCGGCATCGACATGCCGCAAATGCCGATCGGCGAGCTCAGACGAGACCTGGAACGGGGACTGGCGCAGCTCGAGGGCGAAAACGGGATTGTCGTGTTCGGCTGCGATCAGGGCGCGAATGTGGCGCGCCTGGCCGGCAAGGACGTCGCAAGCTTCAGCCTGATCTGCACCGGCATGCTGCCGCCGTCTTTCGTCGAATACGCGCTGCGCGGCGGAGCCGCGGGCGTGCTGGTGACCGGCTGCCGCGCGGGCGGCTGCGCCTTCCGCCTGGGCAATCGCTGGACCGAGGAGCGTCTCGCCGGAATGCGTGAGCCGCATTTGCGCGCCAGCCCGCCGGGCAAAGCCCTACGCATCGCCTGGGCCGACCGCGGCGAGGAGGCCGAGCTTGCCGTAGTGCTCGACGATTTGCGGCAGGCGCTGGCGGCAGAACGGTTGCACAAACAGGATTCAATCGCGGATCCGATCGTGGATCCGATCGTGCCATCGACAAGGATGACAGCGCATGGCTAAACCGATTTCCTGGATCGGCCAGGCGCTGCTCTATGGGCTGTTCGCGCTGATCATCGGCTATTTCTCCAGTTCGCCGCATTACCGGCATTTGCCAGCCGACCAAGCGCTGATCAAGCTGAGTTTCAGCCATGAAGGAAAGCTGGTCTCGGCATGTCGCCGGCGCACCGCGGAAGAGCTCGCAAAATTGGCACCGAACATGCGCGCACCCATGGACTGCCCGCGCGAGCGCTCGCCGGTCACCGTCGAAATAGATCTGGACGGCACCCCGGCCTACCGGCATGTGGCCACGCCCTCCGGGCTGTCCAAGGATGGCGCCTCGACCGTCTATCGTCGATTTCCCGTGCCCTCGGGGGAACATCGCCTCGCAATTCGCCTGAACGACGACGCGCGCGCCACGGGTTTCAACTACCGCCGCGAGGAAATGGTGACCCTGAAACCCGGCAGGGTGCTGGTGATCGACTTCAACCAGGAAGCAGGCGGGATCACCCTGCAATGAACGCGTCGAAGATTCCTCTGCCCGAGTACGCACTGCCGCTGCCGGACAGCGCCCGGCAAGCGCTGGCGCGAGCCTGGTTGTGGCTGGGCCTGCTTTCGCTGATCGGTTCGGGCGTGTTCTCGGTGTTGCTGGTGCTATCGCGCACCCCGGTTTTGCAGAACCTTTTTCCCGTCGCGGATTTCTTCCACGTCGCGCTGGTGGCCCATGTCGACCTGTCGGTGCTGGTATGGTTCATCGCCATTGCCGGCATGCTGTGGAGCATCAACAGCTCTACCCATGCCATGAGCTGGGGCTGGCTTGCCCTGTGGGGCTGTGCGCTCGGAGTGGCGCTGATGTCGCTCGCGCCGTTCATCGGCCGCGGCGAACCCATCATGGCGAATTACATTCCGGTACTGAACGACCCGATCTTTATCTCCGGGCTCCTCGTGTTCGGCGCCGGTTTCGCCGCGCTGGTGCTGCGCAGCCTGGTGCTTGCCCCGGTCCTGGGACTTAGTTTCAACGGCGGCGGCGCCCTGCGCTTCGGCCTGAATGCGGCTGCCGTCTCCGCCGCCGTGGCAATACTGGCGTTCGCCTGGTCCTATGCCGCGGTCCCGGCATCGCTGGGCGGCAAGGCGTATTACGAAATCCTGTTCTGGGGTGGCGGCCACGCGCTGCAATTCACCTGGACCCTGCTGATGCTGGTGGCGTGGATCTGGCTCATCAGCGCCTGCGGCGCGCGCGTGCCGCTGAGTCCGCGCGTGGCACTGCTGATGTTCCTGCTGGCGCTGGTCTGCGTATTCGTCACCCCCTACGCCTATCTGGCGTATGGCGTCGCCTCGGTCGAACACCGCAATCTGTTGACCTGGGCCATGCGTTTTGGCGGCGGGCTGGCGATCCTGCCGATGAGCCTGGCGGTGCTGGTGGCACTGCGCCCAGCCTCGGATATGCGCGCGGGCGCAAGGCCGCTGCGCGCGGCACTCATTTCCTCGGTAGTGTTGTTTGCAGTCGGCGGCGTAATCGGCATCTTCATCAGCGGCAACAACGTCAAGATTCCCGCCCATTACCACGGTTCTATCGTCGGCGTGACTCTCGCTCTGATGGGTCTGGTCTACCACCTGCTGCCGCAACTAGGCTATGCCGCGCCCGTCGGCAGGCTGGCCACCTGGCAGCCTATCGTCTACGGCGCGGGACAATTGATGCACATCACCGGCCTGGTGTGGTCGGGCGGCTACGGCGTGCAGCGCAAGGTGGCCGGCGCCGAGCAGGTGCTCAGGACCAGCGGCGAAATCGCCGGGATGGGACTGATGGGATTGGGTGGACTCATCGCCATCATCGGCGGCCTGCTTTTCGTGGTCGTGGTTATCCGCGCCGTGCGCGACGGCAAGAGAGCGACCGGGCGATGATCAAGCGCCTGCAGCGCGGCATGCGGTGGCTGTTCATGCGCGTCGAGGCGCTGTTCAATGCCGCTTTCGGCGACAGGCTCAATCCGCTCTATCACCTCGGTGCCATCAGCTTCTTCCTGTTCTGGATCGTCGCAATCAGCGGGCTTTACCTTTACGTCTTCTTCAAGACCGGCGTAGCCGACGCCTATGCATCGGTTCAAGCCCTGACCGAGGGTCAATGGTATGCCGGCGGCATCATGCGCAGCGTTCATCGCTACGCCTCCGACGCCATGGTGCTGACCATGCTCGTGCACCTGCTGCGCCACTTTGCCTTCGACCGGTTTCGCGGCTTTCGCTGGTTCTCATGGATGACCGGCGTGATGCTCATCTGGCTGGTCTATGTTTCCGGAATCAACGGCTATATGCTTGCCTGGGACAAGCTGGCGCAATTCGTGGTCGTCGCCAGTTTCGAATGGCTCGACTGGCTGCCGATATTCGACGGCGCCCTGATCCGCAATTTTATCTATCAATCGAGCGTCAATGACCGCTTCTTCTCGCTGCTTTCGTTTATTCACGTCGGCCTGCCCCTGCTGGTGCTGCTGCTGATGTGGATCCATGTGCAACGCGTTCCCAAGGCGAGCACCAATCCGCCGCGGCCGATCATGTTCTGCCTGCTGCTCACCCTGCTTGCATTGGCGCTGGTCGAGCCCGCGCTGAGCCAGGGCGGCGCGGCGGATTTCGGTGCGGTACCAAGCAAGCTTGCGTTCGACTGGTTCTATCTGATGGCATTTCCGCTGCTGTACATCTGGCCGTTGGGCCGAGTCTGGCTGCTGCTCTCCGCAGGGACCGCATTGTTCGCCGCCCTGCCCTGGCTGCCGCCGAAATTCCGCCACGGCCCAAAGCGCGAATTCCAGATGTGGCTGCACCCCGACAGACGCAATGTCGCCATACGCGCGGGCGAGACCGTTCTCGAAGCAGGCCTGCGCGCCGGGATCGGCTTGCCGTTCGAATGCCGCAACGGCGCCTGCGGCAAATGCAAGTGCACCCTCCTCCAC
>CABEAF010000155.1_pt1 | contig 16061 bp, 14 predicted proteins | sample 3132321 | NCBI WGS metagenome assembly CABEAF01 (sample SAMEA5534342, study PRJEB31848) | metagenome | biome: tundra; feature: field; material: soil | place: USA | collected 2013-05 | depth 0.45 m
AAGGGTCCCTTCGAGCTTCGAGTACTTTGTTGGCGTGCTTCCCATACTGCGCTCACGGCAATCTCCTATCGATGGCGGACAGCGACAGCAATCTTCCGCGCCTTGCTTAAATCAACACTTGCGAATATTAGGTACTTGCTCTAGGGACGCTCTGTACGATATCGGACATAAGATGTGATCTGCTTGATAAAAATCAATAGACCTGACGAATGAAATGAGTACATTCAAATCGCAGGTCAATCCGACAGGCCATTCGTTACTTTAGGGAGATCCCAATGTCAGGACGCGATGCGTTTCAGCCGTATCCGGAGACGCGCGGCGTAATCAGCGATAGGAAGCGTGCCCTATCCACAGGACATACGCCCAGGCAAAACCGCCTTCTTGCAGCGCTGCCGCTGGAGGACTATGTCCGTCTGCTGCCCAATCTGGAGCCGGTTCCTTTGCCGCTGGGATGGACTGTTCATAGTGCCGGCGAGCGGGAGAAGTATGTGTATTTTCTCATCGCGGGCATCGTTTCCCGGATCTACGTAATGGAGAACGGGGCGTCGGCACGTCTGGCCGTTACGGGCAGCGAAGGGGTGATCGGGGTTGCATCGTTCCTGGGTGGCGAAAGTACGTCGAGCCAGGCGGTGGTGCTAAGCGCCGGCTACGCTTATCGGCTAAGGGCGGATGTGCTGAACAACGAATTCGCGCACGACGACCCGCTGTGCCAGCTACTGCTGCGCTACACCCTGGCGCTGATCACGCAAACCGCACAGATCGCGGTGTGCAACCGATACCATACTGTGGAACAGCAACTTTGCCGTTGGTTACTATTGAGCCTGGATCGCTTGCCAGGCAATGACGTGTCGATGACACAAGAGCTGATTGCAAATATGCTCGGTGTGCGCCGCGAAGGCGTTACGGAAGCCGCTGGAAACCTGCAAAAGGCAGGACTGATCCATAACAGCCGCGGCCATATTGCCATACTCAATCGCCCCCGATTGCAAGCACGGGCATGCGAGTGCTATGCAGTCGTCAAACGGGAATATGATCGTTTGTTCCCCACCGAAAACACCATTGGCAGCGCTGGTGTGCACGCAATCGAGGTCCATGATACATGCAGCATTTCAAGAAACCAAAGCCGTTCACCGTCTGTGACAGGCGTATCCGCAAGTGGTTGCGAAGGATAGCCATCCGCTCCGAGGGCTATTTGGATGCGCTTCCGCACAAACAATGGTTGCTTACGTTGCAGCGATTGCTTCCTTAGCAAAAAAAAGCGCCGGCCACACCGGACCGGCGCTCCACGCTGCAATAACGATACGTTTAATCAGTAGGTTATAGTGACAATGTCCTTGTTTGTGTTTGCTGTCGAAATAACCGACGCACTCAACGTATGATCAGTTGCGGAAACCCTGGCGTATTTGCTCGCGTCCAACAGGTTTGTCATGTTCAGGAGATAGGTTTTGCCGGAGCTATCAACCACATATCCCGTCACTATTCCGTTTGCATCAACGCTTATCGCCAATGCATGGGGATCTCCTCCCGAATAACCGCCCAGCGGAGACATTGAAAACGCCACGTAGTCACTGATTTTCGAAAGATTCTTGCTGTCAAGCTTGGCAATGACAATGTCACTCCCCCATTCATAGATGAACAGAGCAATGTGGCTGCTACTTTCAACTGCCACTCCACTAAGGCTGGAGACCTCAGAAATTGTCCATTGATTGATAGCAGACGTCTGATCGGCTGAGGAGATAGACCATTGCTTTGCGGTTGAATCAAAAGTGGCCTTGTTAAGATCGACTAAACCAACGACATTCCCCGACTCAGGCGCAACGATACCCACGTTGAGCAAGGTATCGACAGCACCATGATCACCACCCTGGCCGATCGCAGTAGCAGTCGATGCCGCCGCCTGGTACAGAATGCCCGAGCCGATGTCCATGAAGTCATAACTCATATAATTCGGCGACCATAGATAGCCGGATTTTCCCGCCAAAGTCATATCAGCCACATTGGCTCCGAAGTTTTCGGAAGGCTCGTCACTACCTGTCGAGGCAATGGCAAAGTTTTTCGTCAACGTATAGGACGAAGTGCTCATATCGAGGAAATATTCGCCATCGAAGGCGGTTAGCCAAATACCGTTTCTGCCATTGTCTGCTATCGCCCCGGCCACGTATGGGTTGCCACCACTAAAGGATGCCTGGGTCGTGATCTTTGTATCAAAAGTCGGATTGGTAGTGGCTGGTAAATTCGTCGTCAAATCCACAAAGAGAATCGACGGGCTATTGTACGAATACAACGCCAACAGGTTTTTGTTGTTGAACGTCGCCACACCATCCACCTCATAACAACTGGAAGTGTTGGTGGCACTGCAGGTTCCAGTCGACGCGGGGTCTTGAAGAAGGAGCTTTTGCGGATTAGTCGCACTGACCGCTTGACTTGGATCGTAAATGACCAATCCCTTGCTTGCGCTTTTTCCAGCTATGTATACCGTTTGTTTTCCACCGTAGACATAGACTGCTGCAGCAGCAGAGGTGCTTACGTTGGCTTGGCTGCGCACCTGTGCAGACGTGGCAGGGCTGGTTCCTATGGCATTTGTTATGCCTGACGCCACAGTCGTGGTGTTCGCCGTGGTCAGGGGATTTGAACCGGAAGAAGCCGTCGTGCCGCTACCCATTCCGAGATAAGCCGTGAGACTGGACATGATGACAGTGCTCCCGGCGCCCACAGCGAGTGGGGTTGAACCCGGCCCGTACGTTACCGCGGTCGAGCCTTTCTTTCCATCGAACACGCCGTCAGAAATATCCTGGCTTAAGGCAGCGATAAATGTTCCAGGGTCTGCACCTGTATTGCCTAGAACATTTGCCTGTTGCATTAAAGCGCCCAATATCAATCCGAGTTTAGTCCCGTCAGGATTTGACGCAACCTTGGTTGCATCATTCAGATTTACTGCCGTCGTTAAAGGATCAGATGAAAGACCAAAGTGTGTCTCAAGCAGAGTCGTTGCCTGCGTTACTGAAGATGCCGGCGATGTTCCCGCAGCCATAAGAGCTACTGCTCTCGCATCGATGAACGTTGTAACCGGCGTTACAGAAAGAGCGTCCTTGCTGGCTGACACCGCTGAATTGGACAGATCAACCAGCGTCGTGTAAGTGGTGGTGTTCGACACTGTGCTAGCAGTGTCAGCCTCATTGACATAAGAGCCACCGGAAACCTTCACCCGGGTCACAGACGAAGACGAAGAATTTGGAATCGATACTGTCCACGCACCATTGGCATCTGTGCTGGTTGTTGCCAATTGCGTGCCATCAGTACCATCGGAGTTTACCGCAACCACGGCAATGTTGGCGCTGGCCATCGGGCCCTTAACTGCACTGCCGCCCAAAGTAATGGTAGAGCCGCTCCCGCCTGATGGCGTTCCCCCTCCCGATACTGATCCTGATGATCCACCTCCTGATCCTGATGATCCACCTCCACATCCCACGAGCACACTCGTCATCAGCATAGCCAGCGCGCTCATTAGTATTCTATTGCTCATGGCATCCTCCCTGTTAATGTGAGACAAGACATCCTTTCATCAGTCAAAACAAATTACGAATGCTCAACTACACTTCCCTCCCCCAGCGGGAAAAGATTAACCGACCAAAACAACTGTTCATGACTTCAGCTTGCCCTTGTATGCTAGGTACGACTAAATCGACGTGACTCCTTCAATATCGCGGCGGGGTAACGCCCCTTTACACTGAAAATCTCCGGTGTAATTTTTCTGGCGAGTCGTACACGTACTTTGGCCTATCATTTTTATGGTACCGGACTGAGTTAAAGCAACAGGCGGTTTTCCATTTACGCAATCTGCGCCAGCCGCATCTACTCAAGTGCCACTATCGCAAGCAGATAAGCTTAGTAAAACGACGCAACAACAGATAACAATCTTCATTCTTCTCTCCTTTGATATTCGTGCCGAAGATCTGCTCGGCACATGCCGGGGTGGCAATCAGGCAGAACAGGGTTGTCAGGGAAATCAGGCTACAGCTCAAGAGCGTCGCCAGCAGTCGCGCAGCAGAATTTCGAAGTGCGTGGGGTAATCGTGGCAGGACGCTCATAATTACCCCCTCCCGGGGAAGTTGTCGGAACAGCGAAAATCACTGTCATCCATTCTTTTCAGCCATGCTAGGCCCATAATCAGTGTGTGGGCTATGAGGGTATACCCCTAGTCCGAATGGACGATCCCGGCGAAATTAACGCTGCAGCCTTTCTTTTGGCACTAACAAGGCGCCCTACTCCCCCCGAGCATCAGGATCTCTATGCCGAGCTCTGTAGTGTCTATACCGACTCCCAAAAAGCAAAGACTAGTCCGAGAACTAGCCTAAGTGCATGAAGGGAAGTGGTGGCCAAGGGTGGAATTGAACCACCGACACACGGATTTTCAGTACGCTGCTCTATCCAGAACCCCAAGAAGACCCCTATACCGAGCCCCCTCCCACAGAACGCAGAAGAGCGAAAAGCCACCCCGAAGGATGGCCTAAGGCCGGGTTACTGGTGGAGCAGCGCGGACCAAAGGATTGTTAGCCCCTCTGCCCGGTAACGGTTTAATGAAGCTAGCCTCATGAAAAAAAGACCGCCCCCTTGTGGAAGCCTTTTAGTACAGCTACTTTCCCGAAGACTGCTGAGGGTACTTAAAGCCCAAGTCTCTGCCAGATCGTAGAGACCAGCCCGGCCTGGTTCATGGTGTAGAAATGCAGGCCCGGCGCGCCCTGCGACAGCAGGCGGTCGCACAGCTCGGTAACCACGTCCAGGCCGAAACTGCGGATCGATGGGAGGTCGTCGCCGTAGCTTTGCAGTCGCAGACGCAGCCAGCGCGGAATCTCCGCGCCGCAGGCGTCGGAGAAGCGCGCGAGCTGCGCGAAATTGGCGATGGGCATGATCCCGGGGACGATCGGCAGGTCCATGCCCAGCGCTTCGCAGTCATCGATGAAACGGAAATAGGCGTCGGCGTTGAAAAAATATTGGGTGATCGCCGCATTCGCCCCCGCGTCCACCTTGCGCTTGAACGCCTGCAGGTCGTCCTGCGCGGAGCGCGCCTGCGGGTGGAACTCGGGATAGCCGGCGACTTCGATGTGGAAATGATTGCCGCTGGTCTGGCGGATGAATTCCACCAGCTCGTTGGCGTAGCGCAGCTCGCCCGCGCCAGCCGCCCCCGAGGGCAGGTCGCCGCGCAGCGCGACGATATGGCGCAGGCCATGCGCCTGGTACAGCGCCAGCGTGGCGGCGAGGTCGGCGCGGGAGGAGCCGATGCAGGAAATATGCGGCGCGGCATCGCCCCCGTCTTTCTGGATTTCCAGCACCGCCTCGAGCGTGCGGTCGCGCGTCGAGCCGCCGGCGCCGTAAGTGACGGAGAAGAACCTGGGTTTGAGCTGTATCAGCTGCTTCCAGGTGGCGCGCAGCTTTTCCATGCCTTCCTGCGTTTTCGGCGGGAAGAACTCGAAGCTGAAAGTGGGAGGATACTTTTTCTGTGATTCCATGGCAGGGAGGCGGGAGGAGAGAGGGGCGAACTCCTCCCGCTTTTCCTCAATACCGGTACGAGTCCGACTTGTACGGGCCGTCCTTGCTGACCCCGATGTACTTTGCCTGCGCGTCGGTAAGCTCGGACAGCGTGGCGTTGAGCTTCTTCAGTTGCAACCGCGCCACTTTCTCGTCCAGGTGCTTGGGCAGCACGTAGACGCCGACCGGGTATTTGCCCGAGCCTTTCTGCGCCTCGCCCCAAAGCTCGATTTGGGCCAGGGTCTGGTTGGCGAACGAAGAGGACATGACGTAGGAGGGATGTCCCGTGCCGCAGCCCAGGTTCACCAGGCGGCCCTTGGCGAGCACGATAATGCGCTTCCCATCCGGAAAAATCACGTGGTCCACCTGCGGCTTGATCTCTTCCCACTGGTATTGCTCCAGCGAAGCGATGTCGATCTCGTTGTCGAAATGGCCGATGTTGCAGACGATGGCCTGGTTTTTCATCCTTTTCATGTGCGCGTGCGTGATCACATGGAAGTTGCCGGTGGCGCTGACGAAAATGTCGGCCTTGTCGGCGGCGTAGTCCATGGTGACCACGCGGTAGCCTTCCATCGCCGCCTGCAGCGCGTTGATGGGGTCGATCTCGGTGACCCATACCTGCGCCGAAAGCGCGCGCAGCGCCTGCGCGCTGCCTTTGCCCACGTCGCCGTAGCCGCACACCAGCGCGACCTTGCCGGCGATCATCACGTCGGTGGCGCGCTTGATGCCGTCCACCAGTGACTCGCGGCAGCCGTACAGGTTGTCGAACTTCGACTTGGTGACCGAGTCGTTGACGTTGATCGCCGGGAACGCGAGCTTGCGTTCCTTGTGCATCTGGTACAGGCGGTGCACGCCGGTGGTGGTTTCTTCGGTCACGCCCTTCACTGCGGCGAGGCGCTTCGCGTACCAGCCGGGCTGGGCGGCGAGCCGTTGCCTGATCGCCGCGTACAGGCACTTTTCCTCTTCGCTGCCAGGATGGGCGAGGACGGAGGCGTCTTTCTCCGCGCGCGCGCCCAGGTGCAGCAGCAGGGTGGCGTCGCCGCCGTCGTCGAGGATCATGTTGGACAACCCGCCGTCCGGCCACTCGAAAATTCGGTGGGTGTAGTCCCAGTATTCCGCCAGCGACTCGCCCTTGTAGGCGAACACCGGCGTGCCGGTAGCGGCGATGGCCGCCGCGGCGTGGTCCTGGGTGGAATAGATGTTGCACGAGGCCCAGCGCACTTGTGCGCCCAGCGCCTGCAGGGTCTCGATCAGCACCGCGGTCTGGATGGTCATGTGCAGCGACCCGGTGATTCGCGCGCCCTTGAGCGGCTGTTTCGCGGCGTATTCCTCGCGGATCGCCATCAGACCCGGCATTTCGGTCTCGGCGATACGGATTTCCTTGCGTCCCCAGTCGGCCAGCGACAGGTCAGCTACTTTGCAGTCGGTGAAGTTCTTGCTTTGCGGTACGGCGCTCATCACGCGCTCCTTTCGTTCAAGAAAAAAGTTCGTGAGCGCCGTTGCGGTTGTGGACACCTCGAGCCTGGCGGGGAGTGAAACCCGTCGCAACGCTCCTCGAGGGAGGCGCATTTTACCTCAATTGCCACGCCAGGCGCTAGGGCTTGGCTACATTCGGCAAGGCTGATGCGGTGAACGCAGGCAGGCCCTGACCGAGAGGTGTGGCGGCGGGAGATGTGGCACGCAGAGGCCCGTCCCGCTTGGGTCCCAGGGCGATTCGCGCCCCTCGCTGCGGGGCTGCACTCCAAATAAAACGGGCGGCAGGAAGCCGCCCATTGGTGTTGAAGCCGGCGAACGACCCCTCAGGCGGCAACGGCCGCCAGCTTGATCCCGGCATCCGCCGCCAGCGCCTGCGCCTTATCCGTGTTCTCCCAGGTGAACTCCGGCTCGTCGCGGCCGAAGTGGCCGTAGGCCGCGGTCTTTTCGTAGATCGGGCGCAGCAGGTCGAGCATCTGCACGATGCCCTTGGGGCGCAGGTCGAAATGTTTCTGCACCAGTTCGGACAGCTTTTCGTCGGAAATCTTGCCGGTGCCGAAGGTCGTGACCATGACGCTGGTCGGGCGCGCCACGCCGATGGCGTAGGACACCTGGATTTGACATTTGCTCGCCAGGCCCGCGGCGACCACGTTCTTGGCGACGTAGCGTGCGGCGTAGGCGGCGGAGCGGTCGACTTTGGAAGGATCCTTGCCGGAGAAAGCCCCGCCTCCGTGCGGAGCCGATCCGCCATAGGTGTCGACGATGATCTTGCGCCCGGTCAGGCCGCAGTCGCCCTTGGGGCCGCCGATTTCGAAGCTGCCGGTCGGGTTGACGAGGTACTTGATCTGTCCCTTGACGAGATGCTTGGGCAGCACCGGCTTGATGATCTGCTCGATCACTGCCTCTTCGATCTGCTTGTGCGTCATGCCGGGGGCATGCTGCGTGGACAGCACCACGGTGTCGATCATATCCGCTTTGCCGTCGACGTAGCGAATCGTGACCTGCGATTTGGCGTCGGGGCGCAGCCAGGGCATGCGCCCGTCGCGCCGCAATTCGGACTGGCGCTCGACCAGCCGGTGCGCAAGGTAGATCGGCAGCGGCATCAGTTGCGGGGTTTCGTCGCAGGCGTAACCGAACATCAGGCCTTGGTCGCCTGCGCCCTGATCAAGGTCGAGGCCCTTGCCTTCGTCCACCCCCTGGGCGATGTCCTTGGACTGCTCGCCGTAGGCCACGATCACCGTGCAGGTGTGCGTGTCGAAACCGATCGCCGGATCGTCGTAACCGATGCGCTTGATGGTCCTGCGCGCAACTTCGTTGAAGTTGACCCGCGCGCCGGTGGTGATTTCGCCGGCGAGCACCACCAGATTGTCTTTGACCAGCGTCTCGGCCGCGACTCGGGAGGTCTTGTCCTGGGCTAGAATAGCGTCCAGAACCGCATCGGAAATCTGATCGGCGACTTTGTCCGGATGGCCCTCGGAGACCGATTCCGAGGTGAACAGGTAAGAACTCATCGTTGGGTTCTAATGGATTGAAAAAGGGTCGTAAGGATAGCATGTCTTGAGTCAATCCAAAAGTGACGCGGCGTGTTTCTATTAGGTCTCGCGCGTGGGCTTGCCGCCTTGCCGCTTTCCGCGCTGCACCGTCTGGGTGCGCTCTTCGGAAGGATGGTCTATCTCGTTTCGCCCCGCTACCGGCATTATTTTCGCGCCAACCTGCGCGCCGCCGGCTACGCCGATGGCGCGCTGCTCAACCGGGCGGTCGCCGAGGCCGGCAAGGGATTGCTGGAACTGCCCGCAATCTGGCTGCGGCCGCATGAAACGGTGGCAGGCTGGGTGGTGCAGGTCACGGGCTGGGATCTGGTCGAGGCGGCGCTAGCCCGACGCCGCGGCATCGTCTTTCTTACGCCGCACCTGGGCTGCTTCGAAATCACCGCCCAGTACTACGCCTACCGCGCACCCGCCAACGCCCCGCTCACCGTGCTCTACCGGCCACCGAGGAAAAAGGCAGTCGAGCCGCTGATGCTGGCGGGCCGCGACCGGCCCAATTTGCGCGTCGCCAGCGCCGATCTCGGGGGCGTGCGCATCCTGCTGCGGGCGCTCAAGCATGGCGAGGCGATCGGTATCCTGCCCGACCAGGCGCCGGGCGTAGGCGAGGGCGAATGGGCGGAGTTTTTCGGCCGTCCGGCCTACACCATGACGCTTGCCGGGCGGCTGGCCGAGGCCTCGGGTGCGCAGGTGCTCCTCGCCTACGCCGAGCGCTTGCCTCAGGGCCGGGGTTATCACCTGCAGCTCTCAGCCATGCCGCAACCGCTGGCGGGCGAGTCGCCGGCGCGAGCGCTGAACCGCGCGCTGGAGGGTCTGATCCGACTATGCCCGGCGCAGTATGGGTGGGGGTATAACCGTTACAAGGTGCCGGCCGGGGCGCAACCGCCAAAATGAACCCGCAATGCAGAACCGAAAGGCATCGACGTGAATCCCGCGGCTGTTGCGGCTATACACGCTGCGCGTTGCGTCTTGCGCTGACAGGCTTATGCTGACCCGCAGCGCCCTCGCGCTCATCTGGCTGCTCAGGCTGCTGCCGCTGCCGGCGTTGGCCGCGATCGGCAACGGTTTCGGCACGCTGCTCTATGCGTTTGGCCGCGAGCGCCGCCGCGTCTGCCTGATCAACCTCGCGCGCTGCCTGCCCGAGCTCTCAGCCCGCGAGCGCGACGCGCTTGCGCGGCGCCATTTCCAGGCCTTCGCCCGCACTTTTCTCGAGCGCGCCATCCTGTGGTGGGGATCGCCCGCGCGCATCCGGCAGTTGGTGCGCATCGAGGGCATGGAACATTTCGAAGCGGTGCGTGGCGGGCCGCTGATCCTGCTTGCGCCGCATTTTGTCGGCATGGACATGGGCTGGACGCGCCTGACGCTGGAATTCGACATGGTGTCGATCTACTCAAGGCAGAAAAACGAGGTATTCAACGCGGTGCTGTTCGCCAGGCGCCGGCGCTTCGGCCGGCAGACAGCGCTTTCGCGCCAGGAGGGCGTGCGTCCAGCGCTGCGCGCAATGCAGGCGGGGCGGCCGTTTTACTATCTGCCGGACATGGATTACGGTCAGCGCGATACCATTTTCGCGCCTTTTTTCGGCGTCAACGCCGCCACCATCACCGGCGTTTCGCGCCTGGCGCGGCTCGCCGGTGCGCGCGTGCTGCCGTGCATCACGCGCATGCTGCCCGGCGGCGGAGGCTACATAGTGCGCTTCCTTCCGGCGTGGGAAAATTATCCCGGCGCGAGCATCGAGGCCGACACGCGGCGCATGAACGCCTTCGTCGAGGAGCAGGTGCGGGAAATGCCGGAGCAGTATCTGTGGGTGCACAAGCGCTTCAAGACCCGCCCACCGGGTGAAGCGCCGTGGTATTGAGCGCGCTTGTGTACCGCGTCAAAGACATCGTCGCATGTCAGCAAAGACCTTGCGCGCTGCGCGCGCCAACCGTGTTTTCGGAGCGGATGAAAAGCGTATCCGCTCCGAAAACACGGTTATTGATAGAACAAAGAGGACGCGGGGGTTTCCTACGAGATCGACGATCCGCGCGGACGGGCCGCCGTCCGCGCAATAGCGGAGATGAACGACGGCAAAGCGAACAGACCGGATTGGTTCGGTTTCGTTCGCCAAGGGTATTGAACAAACTGCTTACCCTCTTCCCGGTTAAAATTGCCTCATGCCTTTCACCAATCCCGAGCCCGAAGAGATCAAAGCGTTGCTGCAGCGTGTGAAGAACATCGCTGTGGTTGGTTTTTCGCCCAAGCCCGGGCGCGCGAGCCACAATATCGCCCGCCAGATGCAGCGCTTCGGCTTTCGCATCGTTCCGGTGCGGCCCGGTATCAGCGAAGGCCTGGGCGAGAAGGCCTACCCCGACCTTGCCTCGGTGCCCGAGCGCATCGACCTCGTCAATGTGTTTCGCTCGGGCAAACACGTCCCCGAAGTGGTGGACCAGTGCCTGCGTCTGGGCATCAGGAATATCTGGATGCAGGAGGGCGCGGAGCACGAACAGTCGGCCGAGCGCGCGCTGGCCGCCGGCATGACCGTGGTCATGGGCCGCTGCATCATGCGCGATTACACGAGGTTGTGCCTTAGGTAGCGAAATGCCTATTGTGGAGCAGAAACTGTGAAGTTGAGATTCACCAAGATGCAGGGAGCGGGCAACGATTTCGTCGTGCTGGACGGCGTCAGCCAGCGCCTGGCCCTTACTCCGGCGCAGTTGCGGCGGCTCGCAGACCGGCATTTCGGCGTCGGCTGCGACCAGATCCTGCTGGTGGAGCCGCCGCGCGCGGCCGGCACCGATTTCCGCTACCGCATTTTCAACGCCGACGGCGGCGAAGTGGAGCAGTGCGGCAATGGCGCCAGGTGCTTCGTGCGCTTCGTGCGCGAGCGCGGGCTGACGGCGAAAAGCGACATCCGGGTCGAGACTGCGGCCGGCATCATCGCGCCGCGGTTGGAGGCCGACGGCGAGGTGACGGTGAACATGGGCGCGCCGGTGTTCGAGGCGAAACGCATACCGTTCCTGACCGACAGCGATGCGCTGGTGCAGCCGCTGGAGGTAGGCGGCGCGACGGTCGAGATCAGCGCCGTCTCGATGGGCAATCCGCACGCGGTGCAGGTGGTGGCGGACGTGGACGCCGCGCCGGTGCCGACGCAAGGCCCGCTGATCGAGCGCCATGCGCGCTTTCCGCAGCGCGTGAACGCGGGATACATGCAGGTGCTGGACCGTGGCCGCATCCGGCTGCGGGTGTACGAGCGCGGCGCGGGCGAGACGCTCGCCTGCGGCACCGGCGCCTGCGCCGCGGTGGCGGTCGGCATCCGCCGCGGCCTGCTGGATCGGAGCGTGCGCGTGTCCACGCGCGGCGGCGATTTGACGATACGCTGGGAAGGCGGGGACAATCCCGTGTGGATGACCGGTCCTGCGGTCGCCGTGTTCGAGGGAGAAATAGAAATCGATGAACGCTGAAGACGTCGCACGCTATCTGCAGGACAACCCCGGTTTCTTCGAAGACTACGCTGAATCGCTGGCGCAGATCTACATTCCGCACCCGCACGGCGGCCGCGCCATTCCCATCGTCGAGCGCCAGATACTCACCTTGCGCGAGAAAAGCAAAATGCTCGAGGGCAAGCTCGCCGAGCTGATCCAGTTCGGCGAGGAGAACGACGCTATCGGCGAAAAAATGCATCGCCTGTGCCTGGCGCTGTTTCCCGCCGGCGATCTGCGCGGCATGCTGCAAGCGCTGTACTACAACCTGCGCGAGGACTTCGCCGTGCCGCATGCGGCGGTGCGGGTCTGGCGTGGGGCGGGGGAGGGCCCCGAGTTCGCGCCAGTGGGCGACGAGTTGCGCCAGTACGCGGGGAGCCTGGAACATCCTTTTTGCGGTCCGGGCGCAAACCCCGAGGTCGCGTCCTGGTTCGGCGAGGCGGCGGCGCAACTGCGCTCCTTTGCCTGCATGCCGCTGCGTGATGGCAGCAAGGCGTGCGTCGGCATGCTGGCGCTCGCGAGCGAAGACCTGACGCGCTTTTACCCGGAGATGGGCACGCTCTACCTCAAGCGCCTGGGCGAACTCGCGAGCGCGGCGCTGCAACGGTACTTGTAACCATGGCGGCGGATCCGGTGGCGCAGCAGAAGCCCGATCCCCGCCAGGAGTTGCTTGGGGCCTACCTCGAGCACCTGACGCACCAGCGCCACCTCGCCGCAGGCACGCGCCACAACTACCACCAGGACATCGAGGCTCTGTTCGCGCTCAACCCTGGAGTCGAGCTCGAACGCATGCAGCCGCAGCACATCCGGCGCAGCGTGGCGCAACTGCACGCGCGCGGCCTGTCCGGTCGCACCATCGCGCATATGCTGTCGGCCTGGCGCGGCCTCTACACCTGGCTCGCGCGGCACCGCGGCTACAGCGCCAATCCCTGTCTCGGCCTGCGCGCGCCCAAGGCGGCCAAGGCTTTGCCCAAGGCGCTCTCGCCCGAGGCGGCAGGGCAGCTGCTGGATGCGCCGGCCGAGACGCCGCCCGACATTCGCGACAAGGCGATATTCGAACTCGCCTATTCTTCCGGGCTGCGCCTGGCGGAGCTGGTCAGCCTCGATCTGGCGCACGCCGACGCGATCCGCCGCGACGCCGAAGTGACGGTGACCGGCAAGGGCGGCAAGACGCGTAGCGTGCCGGTGGGCGCGAAGGCGCGGGAGGCGATCGAGGCCTGGCTGCGCTCGCGCGCCCTGCTCGCCCGGGCCGAGGTGCCGGCGCTGTTCGTGGGCGCGCGCGGCGAGCGCATCGCCGCCGGCGTGGTGCGGGCGCGCCTCGCGCAGTGGGCCAGACGCGCCGGGCTGCCGATGCACGTGCACCCGCATGTGCTGCGCCACTCGTTCGCCACGCACGTGCTGCAATCCTCGGGCGACCTGCGCGCGGTGCAGGAGATGCTGGGACATTCGAGCATTTCGACGACGCAGGTGTATACGCATCTCGATTTCCAGTACCTGGCCAAGGCCTACGATGCTGCGCATCCGCGGGCGAAGAAAAAATAATGCCGATTTTGTCATTCCGAGCGAAGCGAGGAATCTGCTTTTCATAGCGTAGGAAAAGCAGATTCTTCGGCCTGCGGCCTCAGAATGACAATTGTTGGATGTTGTGCCTTTTCAATTCAAAAACGGCTTATCATCCCGGCCGATGAAACAATTGATCCTCAAGCCGGGGCGCGAGAAGTCGCTCGCGCGCCGCCATCCGTGGATATTTTCCGGGGCGGTGGCGCGCGTGGAGGGCGATCCTGACACGGGCGACACCGTGGCCGTGCGCTCAGGCAGCGGCGAATTCCTTGTCTGGGCCGCCTATAGTCCTGCGTCGCAGATCCGCGCGCGCGCGTGGAGCTGGGACGAACAGGAGCGTATCGACGGCGATTTCCTGCGCGCGCGCCTGCGGCGGGCACTGGATGCGCGCGAGCGGCTGATTTCCGCCGAGGCGAGCGACGCTATGCGCCTGGTACACGGCGAATCCGACGGCCTGCCCGGAGTCATCGCGGATCGCTATGGCGAAGTGGTCGTGTTGCAGCTCCTCTCTGCAGGGGCGGAGCGCTGGCGTACCGAGCTCTCGGACGGCGTGCGCGAACTGACCGGTTGCGCCTGCGTCTTTGAGCGTTCGGATGCCGACGTGCGCGAGCTCGAAGGACTGCCCGCGCGCAGCGGCGTGCTCTACGGCGCTTTGCCCGCCGCGGGTGTGCAGATCCGCGAACACGGCCTGCGCTACGGCGTGGACGTGGCCGAAGGGCACAAGACCGGCTTTTATCTCGATCAGCGCGACAACCGCAAGCGCATCGGCGAGCTCAGCGAAGGGCGCGAAGTGCTCAACTGCTTCTGCTACACCGGCGGCTTCACGCTCAATGCGCTTGCGGGCTGCGCTGCGTCGGTGCTCTCGGTGGACAGTTCGGCCGGCGCGCTGGCGCAGGCGCGGGACAACCTCGGCCGCAACGAACTGGATGCGGCTCGCGCCGAATGGCAGGAGGCCGACGTATTCAAATATCTGCGCACCCTGCGCGACCAGGGGCGCAGCTTCGATCTGATCGTGCTCGATCCGCCCAAGTTTGCGCCGACGGCGGCGTTCGCGGAAAAGGCCGCGCGCGGCTACAAGGACATCAACCTGCTCGCGCTGAAACTGCTGCGCGCGGGCGGGCTGCTCGCCAGTTTCTCCTGTTCCGGCGGTGTCTCCGCCGAGCTGTTCCAGAAAATCCTCGCCGGTGCGGCGCTCGACGCCGGCGTGGAGGCGTCCATCGTCGGCCATTTCGCCGCCGCTGCCGACCATCCGGTGCTGCTGTCCTTCCCCGAGGGGGACTACCTGAAAGGGCTGCTGCTCAGACGTGCTTAGAACCCGCTGCAAAATGAATTTTGCGACGGGCTGATTTAGGGGAGTATGAGGGGAGGCGCCCCGAAGGAAGTCCCCGCGGGGGATATCCCCTCGTCTTGTAAGATACTCCTAGGCGATAATCGCCAATTCGAATTGCGCTATAAATTCACCCAGGGTCAGACATGAAACCACAGGACATGGTGCCGGTAACCATACTCACCGGTTTTTTGGGCAGCGGCAAGACCACGCTCCTGAACCGCATACTCAAGGAGCAGCACGGCCGCCGCATCGCCGTCATCGAAAACGAGTTCGGCGAGGCCGGCATCGACAACGAGCTGCTGGTGCAGGACACGGCCGAGCAGATCGTCGAGATGAACAACGGCTGCATTTGCTGCACCGTGCGCGGCGACCTGGTGCGCATCCTGGGCGAACTGCAGGCGAAGCGCGAGGCGAAGCAGCTCGATTTCGAGCGCATCATTATCGAGACCACGGGCATGGCCGACCCCGGCCCGGTGGCGCAGACTTTTTTCATGGACGAGGACATCGGCAACTACTACCTGCTCGATTCCATCGTCACCGTGGTGGACGCCAAGCATGCGGACAAGCAACTGGACGATTTCCGCGAGGCGCAGGAGCAGGTCGGCTTCGCCGACCGCATCCTGCTGTCCAAGACGGATTTGATCAGCGCGGGGGAACAGGAGCAGCTGAAAGCGCGCCTGGTCAAGATAAACCCGCGCGCGCCGATCAAGCAGGTGCATTTCGGCAACACGCCGCTCGAGGACATTCTCGACATCCGCGGTTTCAACTTGAATGCCATTCTGGAGATCGAGCCCGGCTTCCTGGAAGAGGAGCACCACGAGCACGACGACGCAGTGCAGTCCTTTGTGTTCCGGGCAGATCAGCCTTTCGATGGCGTGAAGCTGGAGGAGTTCCTCTCCGGCATGATCCAGGTATACGGCCCGGACCTGCTGCGCTACAAGGGCGTGCTGTGGCTCGACCAGAACGCGAACCGGGTCGTGTTCCAGGGAGTGCACATGCTCATGGGCGGGGACGTGGGCAAACCCTGGGGGCCGGAGGAGAAGCGCGACAGCGTGATGGTATTCATCGGCAGGAAATTGCCCGAGGATCTGTTCATTCAGGGCCTGAAGCAGTGCCTGGTTGGCTAGGGAAATTCAGCAAAGGAGGCCGCAGGCCCTAGGCGCAACCATT
>CABEAF010000272.1_pt1 | contig 13038 bp, 15 predicted proteins | sample 3132321 | NCBI WGS metagenome assembly CABEAF01 (sample SAMEA5534342, study PRJEB31848) | metagenome | biome: tundra; feature: field; material: soil | place: USA | collected 2013-05 | depth 0.45 m
TTTAGCTTACCCCACTATCGTAGAGATGGCATTCGACGCGGCCGCGCGCATCGACGAGCGCGATGGGCGCGCGCTCGCGGCAGACCGGCATCGCCTCGGCGCAACGCGGGTGAAAAGTGCAGCCCGGCGGCGGGTCGATCGGATTCGGATAGCTTACGCCGAGATGCGTGTCCGGGACACCCAGCCCGGGCTCGGGCGTGAGCACCGAGGCGAGCAGAGCGCGCGTATACGGGTGCCGCGGCGCGCGAAACAGCGCTGCGGTATCGGCCTCCTCGACAATGCGCCCCAGGTACATGACCGCGACGCGCGTCGCGATGTGCTCCACCACCGCGAGGTTGTGGCTGATCAAGAGGTAGGTCAGGTCGAACTCGCGCCGCATGTCCTCGAGCAGGTTGAGGATCTGCGATTGCACCGACACGTCGAGCGCCGAAGTCGGTTCGTCGCAGATCAGGATCTCCGGTCGCATCACCAGCGCCCGCGCGATCGCGACGCGCTGGCGCTGGCCGCCGGAGAGCTGGTTCGGGTAGCTGTGAAAAAAACGCGCCGGCAAGCCCACGCGCTCCATCGTCTCCTGCACCCGCTTGCGCCTTGCAGCCGCATCGGCTTCGATACCATGCACCGCGAGCGGCAAGCCCACGATCGCGCCCACGGTCTTGCGCGGATTGAGCGAAGAATACGGGTCCTGAAAAATCGGCTGCACCTTCCGCGCCAAATCGCGCGTGCTGGTCGCGGCAAGCGGCCGGCCTTCGAGCCGTATCTCGCCCGAGCTGACCGGCAGCAAGCCCAACAGCATCCGGCCCAGCGTCGACTTGCCGCAACCCGATTCGCCCACCAGACCGAGCACTTCGCCGCGACGCAGGTGCAGCGATACCCCGTTCACCGCATGCAGCGTGCGCTGGCCGCGGAACAGGCCCGCGCTCACCGCGAAGTGCCGCCGCACATCCACCAGCTCGAGCAGGGGCGTGGTCACTTTCCGCCTTCCAAGCGGCAGCGCAGCAGCTGGCCGCCGCCCAGCTCGCGCAGTTCGAACGCGCGCGTGGCGCATGCGTCCTCGGCGTGCGCGCAGCGGTTGCGGAACTGGCAGCCTTTGAGCGCGCCTATCGGTGCGCTCACCACGCCGGGGATCGTGCCCAAGCGCTCGCCCGGCGCGAGACGCCCCGGCACCGGGATGCAATCGAGCAGGCCGCGCGTGTACGGATGCGAGGGCCGGCGGAACAGGCGCGCCACCGGCCCCTCCTCCACGATCTCGCCGGCGTACATCACCGCCACCCGGTCGGCAACGCGGGCCACGATGCCGAGGTCGTGGGTGATGAGTATCAGGCCCATGCCGGACTCGCGCTGCAGCTCCTTCAGGAGGTGCAGGATCTGCGCCTGCACCGTGACGTCGAGCGCCGTGGTCGGCTCATCGGCGATCATCAGCGCAGGCTCGCACATCAGCGCCATCGCGATCATCACGCGCTGGCGCAGGCCGCCCGAGAGCTGGTGCGGGTACTGACGGAGCCGGCTCGCGGCGCCGGTGATGCCCACGCGTTCGAGCAGGTGCAGGGCGCGTTCCCGCGCCGCTGCCGCGGGTCCGCCGCGGTGGCGCAGCCATCCCTCCTCGAGCTGGTTGCCGATCGACCAGGACGGATTGAGCGAAGTCATCGGCTCCTGGAAGATCATCGCCATGCGGTTGCCGCGCAGATCGGCCATGCGCCGCTCGCTGGCGCCGGCCAGGTCCTCTCTGGCAAAAGTGAAGCGCGACACGCTGCGCCGCGCCGCGCGCGGCAGCAAGCCCATCAGCGCCAGCGCGCTGAGCGACTTGCCGCAGCCCGATTCGCCGACCAGGCACAGGGTTTCGCCGGCCTCGAGCGCAAGATCGACGCCGCGCACCGCGTGCAGCACACCCATCGGGGTCGGGATGTCCACCCGCAGGCCTTCGACCTGCAGCAGCGCGCTCATCAGACGAGACCTGCACGATTGCGCATGCAAATGAACGACACGATAGCGCCCGCTACGCCTCGATGCGCTATTGCCGCACGCCGAGCGAGATCGCGATCTTTTCGTAGAGTTCGTACTGCTCGCGCATGAACTGCTCGGTCTGCGCCGCCGAGCGGATCGCGGGAATGCCGGTGAGCTTGACGTTGCCCGCGAGCCAGTCCGGGTCGAGCGCGAGCTTTTGCATCACCTCGGCCCAGCGCTCGGTCACCTCCTTCGGCAGCCCGGGCGGGCCAATGAGCGCGGTCCAGCCGGTGATTTTCTCCATCTCCGGCCAGCCGAGTTCGCGCGCAGTCGGCACCTCGGGCAGATCCTTCAGCCGCTCGGGCGTGGTCACCATCAGCGCGCGAAACACTCCGGCCTTGATGTGCGGGTAGATCGTGGTCAGATTGTTGCATGCGAACTGCACCTGCCCGCCGAGGAGCGATGTCGTCACCTCGCCGCCGCCCTTGTAGTGGATGCCCACCGCGGCATCCTTCGGCAATCCGACGACCGAGAACAGGTATTGCACGCCGAGGTTCTGCACCGTGCCGACGCCCGAGGTGGAAAAATTCAGCTTTCCGGGTTGCTTGCGCATGGCGTCGATCAGGTCGGCCATGGTCTTCCACGGCGCGGCGCGCGGCACCACACAGACGAACGGGTTCAGCTCGAGCAGCGAAATCATGGTGAAGTCGTTCCACTTGTACGGCGTCTTCGAATCCATCGCCGGCAGGATCGCGTGCGAGGCGATGCGCGCCGCGAGCAGCGTGTAGCCATCGGCCGGCGCGGTGCGCGTGGCCATCGATCCGATCTGGCCCGAGGCGCCGACACGGTTGACCACCACGATCGGCTGGTTGTTGAGGTATTTCTGCGCGTGCTGCGCGAGATTGCGGCCGGAAAGATCCGAGTCGCCGCCCGCGGCGAAGGCCACGACGAGCGTGATCGGCTTCGCCGGATAGCCGGTTTGCGCGTGAACCGCGGCCGACGCCATTGCCGCGGCGAGCGCGAACCCGATCGATTGCAGGGTGAGTCTGTGCATGGTTGTCTCCTCCTTTAAGGGACAGGAATTGCCCGCATAGGCTACGCGACCCACGCGTTGGCATCAACCCGGCACTAATTGCCGGGAGCGCGGCAATTGAGCGGCAAGTAGGCCGCGGGGATATTGGTCTTGTTTTCGCCCTTGATCGTCATCTTGCCGGGCCCTGCGGCGTTGCCGCAAACCCAGGCGACCGGGACGATCGGCGCATCGACCACCACGGCCGCGCGGATGCTGAGGATCTTGCCTTTGATGAGCGCATTCGCGCTGTTGCCGAAGGCGATATGAATCGCGCCATCCTGGACGGACAGCGAGCTGATGAAGTTGTTGACGATCTTGTCGGCGGGGGGCAAGCCGGCACCGGCGTTGTCGTGCGGAAAGGATTGCGCGGTGGCCCACGCAGCCGCAATCGGGGTTTTTGCGATGTCGGCCAACGGCACGGCGTCGACGATTTGTTTCCTGACAATCTGGTCCAAATAACTGGGGGCCGCTATCAGAGCCAAAATGCAGATGATCGCGACGACCACCATCATTTCCATCAGGGTAAAGCCGTCGCGGCGTGTTGCCATTTCTCAGCCCTGCTGCGCCATCGGTGAGGCCATCATAACCGTTGGGGCGTCAGCAGGGAAACGGCAGGGGTCGTCCGGGCATTTACGCAGCCCCCCGCCACGCTTGACGTAGGTCAATCTCCAGTCCACCATAAGTATAAGATAACTGCTTCCTTCGGAAGGAGGAACGACCATGCGATTCGTCCCTGCGCTAGTGCTGTCGCTGCTGCTTTGTCCCGAGGCCGGACGGGATTTGGCGATTTTGATATCAGGCACGAAATTGATCTAGCATCGAACCAATAAGCCCATCTCATCGGAGGCAAAAATGACATTTGTCGAATCGATCAAGACTTGTTTTTCCAAGTACGCTGACTTCGACGGTCGGGCATCTCGATCCGAGTTTTGGTGGTGGGTACTGTTTGTCTTCCTGGTCTCTGCAGCCACGTCCGTCGTTAGCAACATTGTGTCGGGTTTGTTTTCTTTGGGTGTGCTATTGCCAAATATAGCGGTCGCGGCGCGACGGCTTCATGACACCGATCGGAGTGGATGGCTTCAACTAGTTGCACTAATTCCATTGATTGGGTGGATCGTGATGATTTATTGGTGCGTACAGGAAGGCAAGGACCCTAATCGCTTTGGGCCATCCAGGACTACGTAGGGCGCCCGGGAGTTAATCTGACGGTAATCGGCGTGCGTCGGATCGGGGGCCGCTGCGGAACGCTTTGCGCTGCTGATCGCGATGCCGCGCAGCGCCCCCGACTTCAGGTGTGGCAGCGGGACCGGTGCGTTGTGAAAAAGCACCTTGATCTGTCCACCGAGTGCATCGGTGGTCACCGAGAATTTTCGCGGGCTCAGGGCCTGAAGACGAATCCGGGCCCGATCGCCACGCTGGCGGGGATCGGCGGCAGATCCGCGAACAGCCGTGGATGGTCCTTCATCACCTTCAGGATATGCTTGGGCTCGATGTGCTTGTTGACGTCGAAGGTGGATTTCAGAAAGCCGAGGCGGTTCAGCCGCTCCTCGGCGCTCCACAGCGCCCGGTAATTGTTCGCCGAAAGCCGCCGGTCAGCCTGCTGGATGTTGAACTGCATCGCGGCTTCGGCCACCTCGACCTTCAGGCCGGGGATCCAGCGCGTCGCCACCTGTGCCGCCAGTTTTGGGTTGGCTCGCATCCACTGGTCGGCTTCGCTGACGGCCGCCAGAAATTTCTCGATCGTGGGGCCGTTCTTCTCCACCCACGGGCGCAAGGCGACGTTGAAGCCCACATACGAAATCACATCGCCGCCGCGGATGATCTCGACCGCGCCCGGCACGTCCTTCAACGCCACGATCGGCCATGGATCCCAACCCGAAAATGCGTCGATCCCCTTCGACAGCAGCGCCACCGTCATGTCAGGCGGGGGCGTGTTGACCAGCGTGACGTCGTTCGGCGTCAGACCGGCCTTTTCCAGCAGCGCCAGAACGTAGAGGTGATTGATGGTGCCGAACGACGCGGCGATCTTCTTGCCTTTCAGGCTCTTCAGATCGCCCTTGACGATGCCCGAGCCGCCGGCCGCGACCAGCGCCATCGTGGCATCGGAACCGCGCTTGGTCGCGTTCCCGCTGTAGTTGCCGAGCGCGATCAGATCCATTCCGCGCAGCACGGCGCCTATCATCGGCACGCCGACCTGCACCACCTCGCTCTCGCCGGCCTGCAGCGCGTTGAGCGCGTCGACGCCCGTCGCGTAGGGCCGCGCGATGGTGACATCGAGGCCCCACTTCTCGAAGAATCCGCGTTCCAGCGCGATCGGCAGGCCGATCTGGTCGATGCCGGTCACCATGCCCGCCTTCACTTTGACCGGTGTCTGCGCCATGGCCAGCCCGGGCGCACCGAGAATCATGCACAACAGCAATGCTCTTACGATTGTCATCATGGTCATCCTCCTGTTGGCAGCGGCTCCACCCGGGTCACCCAGTAGGGACGGGCGACGGCGTGCAGATCCGCTTTCTTGACACCACGCACTTCGATGGAATTATCTTGCGTGCCGGAAACTCTACCATACTGCTGAAAAACGATAACATGGAACCGCTCCGGCGGAAACGGCAGCGTGACCAGCAGGTTGACCTTCTCCGCATCCGTGTTCAAGCCGGCTGCGATCTTGCCCGGCGCCGCCAAGACTAGCCATCCCTGCCACGCGAGATAGCAGACGAGCGCGCCAAGCACGAGGCGGCCTCTGGTCGAGCGCAGCACCGCGCGCGCGATGCTCATGCCGAGCGCACCAGCTGGAGCACCTGTCCGGACAGCGCCTTGAATGCGGTGTCCTCGATCAGCAGGTCCCATGCGCGCGGCCGCGGCAGCGGCACTCCGAGCTCCTTGAGGACGCGCCCCTTGGACAGCACGACCACGCGATCGGCGAGGAACACCGCCTCGCCCACATCGTGGGTAATGAAGATGATGGTCGGCCGGCGCTCCTGCCAGATGCGCGTGAGCTCCTCCTGCAGCGTCATCCGCGTCTGCGCATCGACGCTGGCGAACGGCTCGTCCATCAGCAGCACGTCCGGATTGTTGGCCAGGGCCCGCACCACGCCCACGCGCTGCTGCATGCCGCCCGACAACTCGTTCGGATAGCGGCCGGCGGCGTGTCCAAGCCCTACGAGAGCCAGGTACTCGCGCGCGATTCTCTCGCATTCCGTTCTTGCCAGACCGCGCATCTTCGGTCCGAAAGCGACGTTGTCGAGCACGGTCTTCCATGGAAAGAGCGCGAACGATTGAAACACGACGCCGCGCTCGGGCCCCGGTCCGTTGACGGCGCGGCCATCGAGCAGGATCTCGCCACCGGAGACCGGGATGAAGCCGGCGATCATGTTCAGGAGCGTGGTCTTGCCGCAGCCGGAAGGTCCGACGATGGAGACGAACTCGCCCTGCCGCACTGTCAGCGACACGTCGTGCACCGCCGTGACGTGCGCGCCCGCATAGGGATCGAAGTAGGTTTTCGAAAGATCACGGAGCGTAAGGCTCTTCATTGCGTCACCAATCCCCAGCGCTGCCCGGTGGCGCGCTCGATCGGCGCCAGCACCCAGCCGTCCACGATGTACCAGAGCAGCCCGAGCACGATCATGCCGAGCAGGATTTCGACCACCGATCCGGCACGCCGCGCGTCGAACATGAGGAAGCCGATGCCGCTCGTGCCGACGATGATTTCTGCCGCGATCAGCGCGCGCCAGCCATAGCCCAAGCCGTTGCGCAGTCCGGTCATGATGTTCGGCAGCGCGCCGGGCAGCACCACTTCCCATACGACGCGCGCGCGCGATGCGCCCAGGCTGCGTGCCGCCCGATGCAGCTCGAGCGGCACCGAGCGCACGCCGAGCGCGGTATTCAGCACGACAGGGAACAGCACCGTGTAGACGATCACCAAGGTCATGGTGGTGAGACTGAAGCCGAACCAGATCAGCAGGATCGGCAGCCATGCGATGTCACCGATGGCCTGGAAGAAGAGCAATATGGGCCACAGCATTGCGCGGGCACGAGAATTCAAGCCGACCAGCACGCCGAGCGGAATGCCGAGCGCCATCCCCGCTGCGGCGCCGACCGCCAGCCGCACGACGCTGTCCTCCAGGTAATCCGGCAGGATTCCCTTGTATACGAGCGAGCGGAACGAGCGCACCACCTCCAGCGGCCCCGGAAAGAACGCGCGCGGAAACATGCCGGATTCCGCGACGATGGCCCACAGCGCGACCACCGGGATGAACGGAACGATTGAGCGCACGGCCGGGTAGCGTGCCGTCCATCTCGCGTAGAGGCTCCAGGCTTTGAGCAGCGGTGTCATGCGCGGTGCACCAGTCCCCAGCGCTCGATCGTCGCCCGCTCCAGCGGCGCCAGCAGCAGCCGGTCGATCAGCAGCCACAGGATTCCGATCACGATCATGCCGAACACGATGACCTCGGTCCGGTAGAAGTCCCGCGCGAGGAACAGCATGTAGCCTAGCCCGACATTGGTTGCGATCATCTCGGCGGCGATCAGACCGCGCCAGGCGAAGCCGAGCCCGGTACGGACGCCGGTGACGATGTTCGGCAACGCGCCGGGCAGCAGCACTTGGGTCAGCATCGTCCACCCGCCCGCACCGAGCGAGGCCGCGGCATGCCTGAGCGGCAGCGGAATGCTGGCGACCCCGAGCAGTGTGTTGTAGGTGACCACGAAGAACACGGCGTTGAAAATCACGAACGTAATCGCGCCGAAGCCGTAGCCGAACCACAGCGTGGCGATCGGAATCCATGCGATGCCGGCGAGCACGGAGAAGAAGCGGAACAGCGGCGTGAGAAAGCTGGAAACCGCGGGGCTGACGCCCATCGCGACGCCGAGCGGGATGCTGACGACGATCGCGAGCAGGGTTCCGACGGCGACACGCCCGAGGCTGGCGCCGACGTGGCGCACGAGTGAGCCGTCCTGAATGGTATCAAACCCGGCGCGTGCGACCGATTCGACGTCCGGGAAGACCCGCGGCTCGACGCCGAACGCGCGGACCAGCACCTCCCAAAGCAGCAGTAGAAGCAGCAGCGGCGCAAGAAATGTGACTGTTGCCAAAAGGCGAGGAAATCGCGGCATCGCGGCTACCATGGGGTGGCGGGTTTGGTGTGATACGACGGCATACAGGGGTACTCGGCAGCGATCATCCCGCCACAGTGACTACGCGATAGCTCATCGTACCCTTTGTCGCCACCCGGACGCCAGCCGCATATGATTACCTGGAATTCAAACTTGACCTCGAAGGTCCGGTTTTGGCCGCGAGCGACCCTCCGACAAAGGTCGCTTTGCGACCCAGAGCAGATAATCGCGTTTCCCGATAGCCAGACACTTAACGTATCGGCGTTCAGCGGCGGCGCAAGCGCGGACTACGGTCTATGCCGAAGGCCGGGCAGCTCGCCGGTCGAATACACGCACCTGTAGGCAGGAAGCAGTTCGACCGGGTTGCCGACGGCGTGCTCTACCCGGCTTTCGGCTTGTTGCCGTCGCCGGCCTTCGTCGGCGCCGCCATGGCACTAAGCTCGGTGCCCATGGTCACCAACGCGTTGCGGCTCAATCGCATCAGGTTGTGAACTTGGCGCAACAACAGGCCATAAGAGCATTCTGTGCGACAGCGTACGGACGGTGAAAAGGTTTGCAGCTATAAGATATTCACGCAATTGGTCATGCGGACCCGGCTTGTGAACGCGGTGGCCAGCGGCGTAAGCCTTGGCTACCAGTACTCGCCAGTAACGGGAACATGAATTTATTCAATCCTGAAGGAAAGACCACAATGAAAACCCCAATACTAGTTTCCGCAATCGTTACCGGCGCCCCATCGGCGCCAATCGTGTCAGCGCCGAAAAAGTCGGCGCCCGGCAAGCCGGCGATGGGCATGGATAGACAAATGTCCCGGATGCAGGAGCACATGAAAGAAATGCAGCAGCAGATGAAATAACTCAGGGCGACAACCGACCCGAAGGAACGCCAGAAGCTGATGCAGGAGCACATGCAGACCATGCAGGAAAGCATGAAGACGATGCGCGGCATGGGCGGCCCGATGATGATGGGCATCCTAGCGATGGTCCGGGGCCTGACAGGACTCAAGGGAAGCCGGGGCCGCGCCCTCCTGCTGCTTGGCTTCGCCGGGGCTTTTCGAAGGTCTGAACTGGTTGGATTGAGCGTTGGGGGCCTTGATTTCGTAGACTGGGGGCTGATCGTCCGCCTGAGAAGGTCCAAAACCGATCAGGAGGGCGCTGGCCGGAAGGTTGGCATCCCTTTTGCCCGTGGCAAGACCCATCAATCACGACTTGCAACAGTTCGCCTGAACCATCCGCCAAGCGCACCGCCGAGGGCGCGAACCGGCTCCGAGCTACGCCCCGAAGGTCTCGATTCCCCTTGAGGGGAAAGTCCCCTGGGGACGCCCTCCGCCGCTTCCCGCCCTCGGCAGAAAAAGCGGACAATTCATGTGCTACAGAACCGGACAAGTCTAAAAACCCGCGACATTGTTGCCGTAACGGGCATTGCGGATCGAGCGGCGGGAGGGCAAAATACCCCAGCGCGCAAAACCTGCAAGCCCTGAATCGGCGCGCAGCCGCCGCAATTAGCGGGACGCGCGAGAACAGTGGGATCGAATTTCCTATCGGTCGATGCCGCACGCAAGGGAGCCGCAGACTCATGAGAGTACGTTTCTGGGGAACAAGGGGGTCGATCGCCACCCCCGGGCCGGGCACGAACCACTTCGGCGGCAATACCTCCTGCGTCGAGCTGACCACCGCCAACGGCGACCTTCTGATATTTGACTGCGGCACCGGCGCGCACCCGCTGGCCGCCGAGTTGATGGCCCAAGGCAAGAAAGCCATTAACTCGAACATTCTCCTCGGACATACGCACTGGGATCACATTCAAGGCTTTCCGTTCTTCAGCCCGGCCTTTGTCAAAGGGAACTCCGCCGCGATCTATGGCCCGGAAGGCAGCCGCGGCTCGCTGCATGACGTGCTGGCCGGCCAGATGGAGTTCACCTACTTCCCCGTCGAGTTGAACCAGCTGCCGGCCGCGATCACCTACCACGAGCTGACCGAGGGCATCCACACAATCGGCGGCGCGCGGGTCGCGACGCAATTTCTCAATCACCCGGCGATGACGGTGGGCTACCGGGTCGAAGCCGACGGCGTAGTGGTGGTGTACTTGGTGGACCACGAGCCGTTCTCCGATGAGCTCTGGCGCGCCGGGGCCGAGCCGGGCCGCATCGAGTCCATCCTGCACGAGGGAGACCGCCGGCACGCCAAATTCATGGCCGACGCCGATCTCGTGATCCACGACGCCCAGTACACGCCCGAGGAGTACGTCTCAAAGAAAACCTGGGGACACAGCACCTACGAATACGTGGTGCAAATTGCCGCGGCGGCCGGCGTACGGCAGGTCGCACTGACCCACCACGATCCGAGCCACAACGACCACTTCGTCGCGGACATCGAGCACAAGGCCCGCATCCTGGCCTTGCAACGCGGGATGGGACTTGATGTCTTCTGCGCGTATGAAGGCTGCGAAATCGTCCTGGAGCCGCGCTCCACCTTGAAGCCGTTTGTCACGGCGCACCCGTTCCAGGCGTCCGTCGCGCAGCGCCGCTTTCACATCCTGGTGGTTGATGACCATCCGGACACGCTCACGATGATCGTTCGCGCGCTGGAGGACGATCAGTACACGGTCAGCAAGGCGACAAGCGGCCCGGAGGCGCTGCGGATGATCGACGAGCACATGCCGGACCTCGTGGTGCTGGATTACAAGATGATCGGCATGGACGGCCTGGCGGTCATGAAAACGCTCCGCGCCAAGCCCGAGACACAGTCCCTGCCTGTGCTGATGCTCACGGCCATGACCGATGAGCCCAGCACCCGCGCCGCCTTTGAAGCGGGGGTGACGGACTATGTGACAAAGCCGTTTTCGATCCCGCAACTCACCGCACGCGTCCGCGCCTGCCTCGCCAGAACCCAGTTCCTGTAATCGTGTGACGGGCTAGTCGGAGACGATCTCGACACGTTCCAGGTACCTGGACAATTCGCCCACCCACTTGCGCGACGCGTCGGTGTCGGCGCTCTCGGCCGCCTGCTCAAGGGCGGCGCCGATGTCAGTGATGGCCTGGAATCCATAGTTGCCCCCGGCACCCTTCATGCCGTGCCCCAGACTCTCCACGGTCTCAAAGTCACCCCGATCCAAGGCGTCCAGCATCGCGATGACATCCTGCCTGCGGTTCTGCAGAAACCCGGGGATCAGGTCTGCGAATTTAGGATTCGCACGCACAAGGATCGTGTCCTTCCGGCTGCTCTCCTCTTTTGATGACCGAGGCGCGACTATGGAATGCTCCTTGATCGCTTGCAGCAACACCTCTTGTTTGATTGGTTTCGACAAATACGCCGTGCACCCCGCCGCCACACACTTTTCTTGATCCCCCTTCAAGGCGGAGGCCGTCAGTGCGATGATCGGCGTGGGCGGCCGGTGGTTCGCCTGTTCCCACTCTCTAATCGCGCGCGTCGCGGTCAAGCCATCCATGACCGGCATTTGCCGGTCCATCAGGACAAGGTCATAGTGCCCGGCGGTAAACTTTTCACAGGCGACGGCCCCGTTTTCGGCGATTTCGACCCGGTACGGCGTGTCCTGCAGGTAGGCTATCGTGATCGTGCGGTTGTCGGGGGAGTCCTCCACCAGAAGAATATGCAGCGCCGGCAGCGCCGGCTCGGGACCCGTGCCGACCGGCACGGCCGCCCGCCGCGTGGCCCCCGCCCAGATCTCGAACGGCACGGCAAAAGAAAACACGCTGCCCTTCCCGACTCCGCTTTCGACCCAGATGCGCCCGCCCATCAGTTCCACCAGGCGCTTCGAAATCGTGAGCCCCAGCCCCGAGCCCCCGTACCTGCGAGTGGTGGACGAGTCGGCTTGCGTGAATCGCTCGAACACCGCGCCCAATTTCTCGCCCGGAATGCCGATGCCGGTGTCCGAGATCGTGAACCGCAATGCGCCCGGGACGGAGGAGTCCGCATCCGGCGTGACTCGTAGCGCCACTTCGCCGGATTCCGTGAACTTGATCGCGTTGCCAAGTAAATTAAGCAGCACCTGCCGCAGCCGTGTCGGGTCGCCGACCAGGTCGTTGGGCACTTTCGGCGCGATCTCACACACCAGGGCCAGACCTTTTTCGTGGGCCCGGACCGCCACCATCTCCCTCACTTTCTCCAGCAGATCGTTCAACGAGAACCCGGTCCGTTCCAGATCGAGCTGCGAGGTTTCGACTTTGGAGAGATCGAGGATGTCGTTGATGAGATTCAGCAGGTTGTCGCCGGCACGGCGAAAGATCTGCACATACTCGTTTTGCTCCGGGGAGAGAGGGGTCTTCGCGAGCAGGTCCGCGATGCCGATGATCGCGTTCATCGGCGTTCGGATTTCATGACTCATGCTCGCCAGAAAATCCGACTTGGCCCGGCTCGCGGTCTCGGCCATGGCCTTGGCCTGCTGCAGTTCCGCCTCCACCCGCTTACGCTCCGTGACGTCGCGCGCAGCGGCGAACACGCCCTGCAACCTCCTGTCCCGATCGTAGAAGGTGGTTGCATTGTAGGAGACCACTGTGGTCTTGCCGTCCCTGGCGCGCGCGGTGAGCTCGTAGTCGGTGACCTTCTTTTCGCTCAGCACCAGTTTGATACTCGTCTCGGCCCGCTCCGGATCGGTAAAGTAATTCTTGAACGGCGCGCCGATCAGCTCGTCGCGCGTGCAACCGGTGAGCGCCTCCATCTGCTTGTTGACGTCGGTGATGATGCCGGACGGATCGGTGGTCATCAGCGCGTCGATGTTGGATTCGAACAGGGAGCGAGTGTAGAACTGATAGTCGCGCAGGCGCTGAGCGAGCTGCTTCTGCTCTGCCTCGACCTGCTTGCGCGCGGTATTGTCGGTGCCGATCAGCAGATAGCCGATGATGGCGTCTTGATCGTCACGCAGCGCCGTGACCGACACGATGGCCGGAAAGCGGCTGC
>CABEAF010000305.1_pt1 | contig 12540 bp, 12 predicted proteins | sample 3132321 | NCBI WGS metagenome assembly CABEAF01 (sample SAMEA5534342, study PRJEB31848) | metagenome | biome: tundra; feature: field; material: soil | place: USA | collected 2013-05 | depth 0.45 m
AATCTGCATCTGGCCTACGTCAAAGGAGACGCCGGCTACCGCGACCATGTGGTCGAACCGATCTGCGATCTGGTGAGATTCCTGGGCGAGGAAGTGGACCGGCACGATCCCCATGCGTGGTTTGCGCGCATGCCTTTGTCCGTGCGCGATCAGGTTGCCGGCTGCGCGGTCTACGAATACGTCGAGGTCATGCCCTGAGGTTGGTGCCGGCTTGCGCCGGCGTCGGGTGTGCACGCAGCGCGTGATTCGCCAGCAGCGCGGCGGTGACGAGCAGCACCGCGCCGCCCTGATGCGCCGCCGCCAGCGGAATCGGCACCAGCAGCAGCAGCGTGGCGATCCCGAGCGCGACCTGCAGCGCGAGCATCCCAAGCAGCAGGTGGCCGGCGAGGCGCGCGCGCGGAGCGAGCGCCTCGCGCCGCGCTTGCAGCCAGAACCAGGGCACTAGCAACGCGAGCAGCCATGCGCCCAGACGGTGATCGAACTGCACCGTAGCCATGTTGTTGAAGAAATTGAGCTGCCACGGATCGAGCATGAAGATCTCCGGCGGCAGCAGATGACCGTTCATGAGCGGAAAGGTGTTGTAGGCAAAGCCGGCGCGGATGCCCGCGACGAAGCCCCCGGTCACCACCGTGTAGGCGACCACCGCGGTGACGATCCAGGAAACTCTGCGCAACGGCGCCGGCGGCGCGACCGCCCCTCGCGCAACCGGATAGAGCAGTCCCAGGGCTGTCCACAGCATGGCGGCGTAGATCGCAAGCGCGAAGCTCAAATGCGCGGTCAATCGGTACTGCGACACGCGCGGGTTATCCACCAGGCCCGACTTCACCATGTACCAGCCCATCGCTCCCTGCAGAGCGCCGAGCACGAATATTCCGCCGAGCTTCAGCGCGAGTGGCCGGTCGATTTGCCTGAGCCACCAGAACCAGAGCAGCGGCAGGAGAAACACGACGCCGATCATGCGGCCGAGCAGCCGATGGAAGTATTCCCACCAGAAAATGGACTTGAACGCATCGAGGCTCATCCCCTGGTTCACTTTCCGGTACTCGGGGGTGAGCTGGTATTTGCCGAAGGTCTCGAGCCACTGCGCTTCGTTTATCGGCGGCAGGGTGCCGAGGATCGGCTGCCACTCCACGATCGACAGTCCGGAGTGGGTGAGCCGGGTTACTCCGCCCACCACGACCATTGCGAACACCAGCGCGCAGCAGGCGAGCAGCCACGCCGCCACCTGGAGCCGCGCTCGCGCCCCGGGCTCGCCGCCGGCATCGATGGGCGCTGCGTCTGCGGGTAGGGTATTCATCGGATTGGTCTAGGGCGGATCAGGTGCAAGCGCGTACCGGCGTAAGCGTAATCGAAACTGGCTCCCGCAGCCAGCGCCATGGCGGGAACGTGCCGCTGCGGCGTCCCGATCCGCGATAGCGGGGCGAGGCCGGCTTCTGTTATAATCCGCGCCTCGCGCCTGTAGCTCAGTTGGATAGAGTACTTGGCTACGAACCAAGGGGTCGTGGGTTCGAATCCTGCCAGGCGCACCAGTAACACAAGGGCTTAGGGAAACCTAGGCCCTTTTCTTTTTCACGGTACTATGCCGGTTCTACGTATCATTGGGAACCAGTAGTGGTTGCATACTTTGTTGTATTTGTGTTTAACCATACCCATAGTGAACGAGGAGGAAACCATGAACAGAAACAGCATCACGCGTTTGGTCCCGGGTCTCGCATTGGCACTTGGACTGTGCTTGACACAGGCCCTGGCGGCCGACAAACCCAAAGATTATCCCAACAAGGCGGTAACGATTCAGGTGGGCTTTGGCGCCGGCGGGAGCACCGATGTGGGGGCGCGCATCCTGGCCGAGGCCCTGAAGAAGGTTATCGGGCAGCCGGTCCTGGTGGAGAACAAGCCGGGTGCGGGCGGCCAGGTGATGTGGACCGACTTCAAGAACAACGCCAAGCCCGACGGCTACACGCTGGCGATGGTCAATATCCCGCAACTCCAGACCATCGTCTTCGACCCGGTGCGCAAGTCGCTCTTCTCCATGAAGGACTTCCAACCCGTGGCGAACCACGTGCAGGATCCGGGTGCCATCTTGGTGAGGAAGGAGAGTCCGTATAAGACGCTGGAGGACCTGCTCAACGACGCGAAGGCAAGGCCGGGCCAGGTGAAGGTCTCGACCACGGGGATCGGTAGCGACGACCACCTGGCGGTGCTGGACGTTCAGCGTCGAGCCAACGTCCGTTTCAATATCATCCATATACTGGATACCGCAACGGCCCTCACGCGGGCCTTGGGCGGCCACATCGATGCGGATTTCGACAACGTGGGCGGTTTCCTGCCGACGGTGAAGTCGGACCTGGCCCGAATCCTGGCGGTGACGATGGAGCATCGGTATCCGGATCTGCCCGATGTGCCGACGCTGAAGGAGAAGGGTTACGACGTCGTCTCCTCCTCCACCCGCGGATATGTGTTTCCTGCCGGAACCCCGATGGAGATCGTGAAGTATATGGAACAGTCCATCAAGAAGGCGATGGACGATCCGGATCACGTCGCGCGGATGGCGACGGCGGGGCTTACCCTGAAGTTCATGGGCGTCGAGGAGTTCGGTAAATTCCTCGATGGCCAGAACGAGCGCGCGAAGCAGCTCATCGAACTGTACCGCAAATGAGCCGCATCAATTACGTCGTCTGGGGATTGCTGCTCGCCTTCGGCGCCTTCATCATTCACGAGTCCCTGGATCACAACTACTACGGCAGCGACTTCGGGCCGGGGCCGGGGTTCTTCTCCTTCTGGCTGGGAATCCTGTTGACGGTCATGTCCTTCGTTCAGATCGTCATGACCTACCGTCGGCCGGTGGAACCACTGCCCGACGGTTTCATCCCGGGTCGTGATGGCGTCAAACGCATGCTGTACATCATGGGCGCGCTCGTGGCATCGCTGCTGCTGATGAACTATCTGGGATTCAGTCTGACCATGATGGTGTTCTGCATCTTCCTGCTGCGCACGTTGGGGCGGCGTCAGTCCTGGGGGCTGACGCTGACGCTGTCCGTCATCGGCAGTTTCGGCACTTGGTTCCTGTTCGGGCTGCTGCAGGTGGGGCTGCCGACGGGATTCCTCGGCATTATTTGAGGGAGGGAGCAATTGGAGGCATTTCAGCATCTGATGATGGGTTTTGCGACGGCGCTGTCGCCCATGAACCTGTTATTCGCCACGATCGGCTGCATCCTGGGCACCTTGATCGGCGTCCTGCCGGGATTGGGCCCGGCGGCCGGGACGGCGCTCCTCATTCCCATCACCTTCAAGCTGGATCCCACCGCGGCTATCATCATGCTGGCAGCGATCTACTACGGGGCGATGTACGGGGGCACCATCACCTCGGTCCTCATCAACGTCCCGGGCGAGGCGGCCAGCGTGGTGACGTGTCTCGACGGCTACGAGATGGCCAAGCAGGGGCGGGCCGGGGCGGCCCTGGGTATCGCGGCGATCGGATCATTCATCGGCGGGACGGTGGCAACATTCGGGCTCGTGCTCGTGGCGCTCCCGTTGACCCACTTTGCCCTGAAGTTCGGTCCTTCGGAATACTTCGCGCTCCTCCTGGTCGGCCTCTCCCTGGTCATGGGCCTGGCGGGAAAGTCGCTGGCCAAGGCCATGGTGATGGGGATCCTTGGCCTGATCTTCTCTTTTGTGGGGGTGGACCCGATCGAGGGAGCGCCGCGCTTCATCTTCGGCATCACGCCTCTGATGGACGGGATCCGATTCGTCCCGGTGGTCATGGGCTTTTTCGGCATCGGTGAGATCCTGATCAACGCGGAGAAGTCCATGGTGGGAGTAATCGCAGGCGAGGGCAAAGTTTCCTCGTTTTTCCCGCGGCGGAGCGAATTGCGGATCTCGATCACCTCAATTCTCCGCGGCACGGGGCTGGGGTTCTTTCTGGGCCTGATTCCGGGGACGAATGCCGCCGTCGCCTCCTTCATGTCCTACGCGATCGAAAAAAAGATCTCGAAGCACCCGGAGAAGTTCGGGACGGGCGTGATCGAGGGAGTGGCGGCGCCGGAGACGGCCAACAACGCCTATGCGAATGCCGCGCTGATCCCGCTGTTCACCCTGGGATTGCCGGGGTCGCCCACGATCGCCATTTTGATGGGCGCCCTGATCATGAACGGCCTGACGCCCGGGCCGCTCCTGTTTTCGCAGCACGCCGTCTTTGTCTGGGCGGTCATCGCCAGCCTCTACATCGGTAACGTGATCCTCCTGATCCTGAATCTGCCGCTGGTCGGCATGTGGGCAAAGCTGCTCAAGATCCCGTACAACATCCTGACGGTGTTCATCCTGGTGTTCTGCATCATCGGGGCCTACAGTCTCAACAACAGCATGTTCGACGTCGGCATGATGATCGTCTGCGGCCTGCTGGGGTACCTGTTCAAGAAGCTGGACTTCCCGCTCGCCCCGGCGATCCTCACGCTGATCCTGGGCCCCCTGATGGAACGGAGCCTGCGCGAGTCCCTGTCGCTGTCGCAGGGGGACTTCAGCATTTTCTTCGCCAGTCCGATCTCGCTGTTCTTTTTGATCGTTGCTGCCGTCATCATGGCAACATCCGCCTGGCAGGCATGGCCGTCGAGCATACGGGAGGAGAGCAAGGCAGCGGAGGTTTAGGCCACGGCACTACAGGTTGATTGCACGCAGCATGGCGGCGCGCTCGCGTGCACCGGCCATCAGAAACGCCAAGTCGTTTCCGGACAGAACGAAACGCATGCCCATCCGAATGTACCGTTCCATCAGCTTGGGGTCGTAGACGCCGCCCATGCCGGGATACTTTCCGTGCCGGGCGCATGCTGCAATGACTTTTTCATAGGCTTGCGACACACGCGCATTGCCGAAATCGCCGTGGATGCCCATTTCGGCGCACAGATCGTTGGTGCCGATCAGCAGCGAATCAATGCCGTTTACCGCGGCAATCTTGTCCGCATTTTCGATCGCGCGCGGCGATTCGAGCATCACCACCACCAGCGTCTCGTCGTTCATGCGGCGCGTCGCCTCGCCTACCGGCACACCCTCAAACCCCAAACCGGGCATGTTGCCGGCGATCGAGCGGTGGCCGACCGGCGGGTATTTGCAGGCGTTCGCAACGGCCTGCGCCTCTTCCGCGGTATCCACGTGCGGCACGACGACGCCAAGAGCGCCGTTGTCGAGCGCACGCGCGCAGTGATAATGCTGGTGCCCGGGGACCCGCACGATCGGTGTGACGCCGGTCGCTATCGCGGCCATCGCGATCTGGCAGGCGGTGTCGATGCTCATCGAATTATGCTCGGTATCTATGAACAGCCAGTCGAATCCGCAGGTCCCGGCGATGGTGGCGATATCCACCGTGCGCGCCTGGCGCAGCCCCATGCCGAGGGCCAGCCCGCCCGCCTTGAGCCGGGCCTTGGTGCGATTGATCTCTTTTTCCACTTTGGTTCCCTTTCCTTAGCACCGTTTACAAAATGAGGGGATACACCCTTTCATACTCCCCGATATCGGGCCGTTGCAAAATCATTTTGCGTAAGCGACGTACAATAGCGCACGATCAATGGAAATGCCAATGCCCGGTTCCGCCGTACGCACGCGCGAGGAGAGCGCCGATTCGCACGCTCCGCTGCCGCGCCGGTTGCGCCGCATCCTGTCGCTAGCCGATTTCGAGGTGGCGGCGCGGCGGCACCTGCCGCGTTCGATTTTTTCGTTTGTTTCCAGCGGCGCGGAGGACAACGTTTCGTTTGCGGGAAACCGCGCCGCATTTCGCGAGTTTGGCCTGGTTCCGCGCGTCCTGGTCGACGTGTCGAAACGCACCCAGGCCACGAAGCTGTTCGGACGCACCTATTCCTCGCCCTTCGGCATCGCGCCTTTGGGGCTTTGCGCGTTGTCGGCGTACCGCGGGGATCTGGTGCTGGCACGCGCCGCGGCGAAAGCGAATATCCCGATGGTCCTGAGCGGTTCCTCGCTGATCCGGCTTGAGGCGGTCGCGGCCGAGGGTAACAACACCTGGTTCCAGGCCTATCTGCCGGGCGATGCGCCCAGAATTTCCGCGCTCATCGAGCGTGTCGCGCGCGCCGGTTTCGAGGCCTTGGTGCTCACGCTGGACACGCCGGTCGCCGCCAATCGGGAGAACAACCAGCGCGCCGGCTTTTCCGTGCCCCTGCGGCCGAGCCTGCGTCTGGCCTGGGATGGCGTCTCGCATCCGCGCTGGCTGGCCGGCACGTTTTTGCGGACGCTGTTGCGCCATGGCATGCCGCACTTTGAAAACAGTTACGCGACACGCGGCGTAGCCATCATGTCACCCGACGTGCTGCGGGAATACGCGGAGCGCGGACACCTGAACTGGGCGCACCTGGCGCAGGTTCGCCGCATCTGGAAGGGCAAGCTCATCGTCAAGGGCATCCTTGCAACCGAGGACGCGCGCAAAGCGTGCGAGAGCGGGGCCGATGGCATCATCGTGTCAAACCACGGCGGTCGGCAGCTCGATGGTGCGGTGTCCCCGCTGCGTGTTCTGCCCGAGATCGTCGCCGCCTGTCCGGGCATCCCGGTCATGCTCGATGGCGCCATCCGCCGCGGTACTGACGTGATCAAGGCGCTGGCGCTGGGAGCCAAATTCGTCTTCCTCGGCCGGCCGTTCAACTTCGCCGCGGCGATCGGAGGCGAGGCGGGGGTTCGTCACGCGATCAACATTCTCTCGGCCGAAGTCGATCGTGACATGGGCCTGCTGGGGCTCACCAACCTGGACCAGCTCCATGCCGCATACCTCTTGCGTCTGTCCAAAGCGGCGGGAGAAGCGTGACGATAAAATGATTTCCGGAGTTTGACCCCGAGCACACCGGCGCGCGAATGCGCCACCCACTTTTTCCGTTCCAAGGAGTAGAGCATGTTCATGCGCCGCACGCTTGTCACGATCATCGCCACGGGGCTGGCGCTCGCATTGCAGGCGGGCCCGGTCGCGGCACAGGGATTCCCGGCCAAACCGGTGCGCATGATCATCGGGTTCGCAGCCGGCGGCACCACCGATCTGGTCGGGCGCCTGGTCGCGCAGCGCCTGGGAGACTCCTGGGGACAGACCGTGGTGGTTGAAAACAGAACCGGGGCGAGCGGCATGATCGCCGCCGAGGCGGTGGCTAAAGCGCCCGCCGACGGTTACACGCTGCTGGTCACGCCGCAAACCAGCCTGGCCGTCGCGCCCGCCTTATACGGCAAGGCCCCTTACGATGCGACCCGGGATTTCACTCCCATCACCCTGATGGGTTCCACGCCGACAATAATGGTGGTCAATCCCGCGTTTCCCGCCAAGACCTTCGCGGAATTCGTCGAGCTGGCAAAAAAGAGCGGCGTCCCCCTCGCCTACGGGTCAGGAGGCATCGGTTCGTCTCCCCATATGGCAGGCGAGCTGCTGAGCGCGCAACTCGGGATCCGCATGACGCATATCCCGTACAAAGGCGAGAGCCCGGCGCTGACCGACACAATGGGCGGCCAGGTACCGATCATGTTCGGCAACATCTCGGTTGCCGTGCCACATATCAAGTCCGGCAAGTTGCGCGCGCTCGCGAGCACCGGCGCCGCGCGCTCACCGCTGCTGCCCGACGTCCCGACCGTTGCCGAGTCCGGCCTCAAGGACTTTTCCATCGCGACCTGGTTCGGCTTGCTCGGTCCGGCCGGCATGCCGGCCGATCTGGTGGCGCGCATCCAGCGCGATGTGGCACGGGTGCTGGCCAGCCCGGACATCCGCAACCGACTCGTCGACTTGGGGGTCGACATCGTCGCTAACTCACCCGAAGAATTCAGCGCCTACTTGCGCACCGAGATTGTCCGCTACGCCAAGGTGATCAAAGACGCAGGCATCAAACCCGAGTAGGTACGGTCGAGAAGATGCGCGCGCATGCGCACATGGCACAGTCGTGAAAACTGTGCCGTAACTGTGCCATAACCCCATTTGCTGAGACTGGAAATGACTGAGCCATCGCAGGCGCGCGCGAGTCATGGACTGCGGTTAGCTACCAGAGCGCCCTAACATCCGGACTCGCACTGCGCCCCGGTAGCTAACAGGTCGGCGCGTTCGACCAGAATCAAAAAAACAACGGATTCCCCGCGACTCATGCGTTTGTCTAATTGCCCTTATTAGCAATAGGGTATAGGGTCACCGGATCGGCGGCAGCGGTCTGCGCTGTTCCGACAATTTCCGGGGTATTCATGAACCTCGTGCCACGCCTTCTCAACGCGCTAGCGCTCTGCGTGGCGCTCCTCGCCGCGGGCGAGGTGGCGGCCGCGCCCTTGAAGGTGGTCGGGCGCTTCCTCCAAGACACGCACGGCAACAACATCCTGATGCGCGGCGTGAACGTACCCGTTTACAAGTCCGGCTATGCGGACGACCTCGACGCGGTGGCCGCCGCCATCGCCCTCACGCAGTGTTTCTTCGGCGCGATTTGCGGCAGCGGGCCGATTACTACGCTCAAACCCCATTGGACAAGGCTACCATTTGACCGCCTGCGGATCGCTTGCTAATATTGCGGCAGCCTCGCGTGGGACCGGCGCCAGCCGGCGATGATGCTCGAGGAGACACGGAGGAATCATGTTGACTTTATTCAGACGCTGCCTTGCTGCAGCAGTACTCGCCCTGCTCGTGGCCGCTGCGCACGCGGCGTATCCCGAACGGCCGATAACCTTGATCGTGCCATGGGGCGCAGGCGGCGGCACCGATGCGACGGCGCGCATTATCGGCACCCTGTTGGAAAAGGAACTCGGGCAGCCGGTTAACGTCGTCAACCGCACCGGCGGCAGCGGCGTAGTCGGTCACGCAGCGATTGCTCAGGCACCTCCTGACGGATACACCATCGGCCTCATCACGGTCGAAATCAGCATGATGCATTGGCAGGGATTGACCAAATTGTCGGGCGCGTCGTACACGCCGATCGGTCTGGTCAACGCCGACCCGGCCGGCCTGCAGGTGCGCGCCGACGCCCCCTACAAGAACGTCAACGATCTGGTTGCTGCGATCAAGGCCAACCCCGGCAAGTTCAAGGCGTCCGGAACCGGGCAGGGCGGCATCTGGCATCTGGCGATCGCGGGCATGCTGCAGGATATGAAACTGGATCCCGCTGCCGCGCCGTGGGTACCGTCCAACGGAGCGGCCCCCGCATTGCAGGATCTGGTTGCCGGCGGTGTCGAAATCGCACCCTGCTCGCTCCCGGAAGCGCGCTCGCTGATCGACGCCGGCAAGGTCAAGAGCCTGGCGGTCATGGCCGACAAGCGCACGGCGCTCTATCCCAATGTACCGACGCTGAAAGAGGCGACCGGCAGCAACTGGACCATGGCCGCCTGGCGCGGGATCGCAGCACCCAAAGGCGTGCCGGCCGATGTTCGGGACAAGCTGGTTGCGGCAATCAAAAAGATCGCCGCCAGCAAGGATTACAACGATTTCATGACCCAGCGCGGCTTCGGCGTGATCTACGAAGGCCCGGACGACTTCGCGAAGTTCATGGCCAAGGCGGACGCCGATCTTGGCGCGACCATGAAGGCGGTCGGGATCGTGAAGTGACACGGATGTCAAAGCGCAAGACGCGAAGCGTCGCAGCGATTGGAAACAGCCGTGTCATCCCCGCGGAAGCGGGGATCCAGTGACTTTAGGCCGGCTCACGACACTGGGTTCCCGCTTTCGCGGGAACGACGGCCGGTTAACATAGGCGCCGCGCAGAAATGGATCTAGTGCCGTTCGAGAAGACGCGACGCAGCTGACTGCGTATGAAAATCAACGACGCCGTCTGGGGTGCGCTGCTGCTGCTTCTCAGCGTGGCCATTCTCATTCACATCCAGAGCTTTCCCAACATACCGGGGCAAGACGTCGGCCCGGCGCTGTTTCCCGGGTTCATCGCGGTCGGTCTGGCAACCTGCGCGCTCGCCTTGATTGCCAGCGGCCTTGCGGCTCGCCGACGCGGCAGTGAGCAGGCACCGTGGATAGGCGCCGAGCCATGGATGCACTCGCCGCGGCACATTGTCGCGCTCATGCTCGTTGGCGGCGTCAACGTCTTCTACATTCTTCTGGTCGACAAACTGGGATTCATCCCTACGGGGGTGCTTTATCTCGCCGCCCTCTTCGCCGCATTCGGGGTTCGGCCGAGATGGATCCTTCCTCTCGCGCTGATCATTACCCTGGTCATTCACTACAGCTTTTACAAGCTGCTCAGGGTGCCGCTGCCATGGGGTTTGCTGGAGAGGTTCGCATGGTGAGCAGGGTTGTCGGCCGGGGATCGCGATGAGCAGCGCTTGGGCGCAGGCCTTCGCGCTGGTGTTCGACCCGTACAACCTTCTGGTCATGGTCGTGGCGTCGCTCTTTGGGCTCTTTGTCGGCGCGGTTCCCGGACTGACCGCGACCATGGCCACGGCATTACTGGTTCCGGTGACGTTTTTCATGGCGCCGATCCCGGCGATCGCGGCTATCGTTACGGCGACGGCGATGGCGATCTTTTCCGGCGATATTCCGGGCTGCCTGATGCGCATGCCGGGAACGCCGGCGTCGGCTGCATATACCGACGAGGCGTATGCGATGGCGAAAAAGGGCCAGGCCGAAACTGCGCTGGGGGCAGGTTTGGTCTTTTCGGCGTTGGGTGGGCTGTTCGGCACGGCGGTATTGATGCTTGCCGCACCCGCGCTGGCCGAGTTCGCGTTGAAGTTCAGCTCGTTCGAGTATTTCTGGCTGGTGCTGCTTGGCTTGACCTGCGCGGTGTTCATCACCTCCGACCGGCCGCTCAAGGGCTTTGTCACGCTGATGTTGGGGCTTCTGGTGGCATGCGTCGGACTCAACAATCCGGCGGCGATTCCGCGCTTCACGTTCGGCAGCATCGAGCTTCTCGGCGGCATCGGGATGATTCCGATGATGATCGGCATGTTCGCGATCTCGGAGATCATCCGTTACGCGGTGGACACCAATCCCCCGCTCAGGATCGTCGACCAGCCGATCGGCAACGTGTTCAAGGGCATGTGGGCGCTGGCCAAGAAGTACCCGGTGCAGATCCTGCGCGGCAACGCGGTAGGAACATTGATCGGTGCGCTGCCCGGTGCGGGCGCCGACATCGCCGCGTGGATCACTTACGCGATCAGCAAGAAATTTTCCAAGGAACCCGAGAAATTCGGAACCGGTCATGTCGAAGGCATCGTCGAGGCCGGATCGGCCAACAACAGCGCGCTGGCCGGCGCCTGGATTCCAGCGCTGGTGTTCGGCATTCCCGGCGACTCCATTACCGCGATCGTGATCGGCGTGCTGTACATGAAGAACATGAATCCGGGCCCATCGCTATTCACCAATAATCCGCAGAACATCTACGCGGTCTATCTGCTGTTCATCATCGCCAACCTGATCATGCTTCCGCTCGGATGGTGGTGCATCAAGGTGTCGAAGCAGATTCTCAAGGTCCCGCGTACGGTGTTGATGCCGGTGATCATGTTGTTTTGCGTCGTCGGTTCGTTCGCGATCAACAACACCGCGTTCGACGTGACCGTGATGCTCGTCGCTGGCATTGCCGCATTCTTTCTCGAAGCCAGCGGCTTTCCCATCGCGCCGGCGATACTCGGCGTCGTTCTGGGCGGCATGCTCGAGGAGAATTTCGTCACGTCGATGATCAAGTCGGACGGCCACGTCCTTGCATTCTTCGAGCGGCCGATCGCCGCCACGCTCGGTGCCATGACCCTCGCGGTGTGGTTTTTGCCGCTGCTGATGCGCCGCCTGCGCCGCCTCGCCGGGATTGAGGTCTCCGCATAGGGGCTTTGGCCCGGTGGTTGCACCGCAGCGCGTTGACCCCGCTGCACGCGGCGGGTTAAAATCTGCAGGTTTCAACCGGGTCCCGCCGGCGTCCTCCGTGAATTGATCCCCCATGCTTGGCAAGCTCGTCGTCGGCAAGTGGAAGATGAACGGCGATTTGCGCCAACACGACGCGCTGCTGGCGGATCTGCGCTCCGGCTGGTCGGTGCAGGTAATGCGGGAAATCGCGGTGTGCGTTCCGTTTACTTATCCTCACAAGCAAGGGCTTACAGAAACGTAGGCCCTTTGTTTTTTGTTCGGGCTAGCACCAACCAGCCAACCAACAAAATTTATTATCTCATCGACCTATCGCCAGACAACGTCCTACAGGCGGACGCATCGTTTCAGCGATGGAGCCGCAAGCTTGCCGGCGCAAGCCGCCACCGGGCTTACTCTTGTTACACATGTCGCGGGTGTAAAGGCTATAAATTGCAGAAGAAAAGCCGACATAGATGACTTGGGCAAATCACTGCGCTGCCCGGCAAGCGCCGGCTAGAAGCAGCCGATCCCTGGAACAGCCTGAAAGCCTTCGCGCTGCAGCCCGCCGTGCCTCGCTTGACCCCCCGGACACATTCATTCCGACGCGGGTGTCTCGCTCCGGGAGATCACTATCGCTTTTGCTCCTTCGCCTCGTCCTTGATCGCTTTGCCGCCCTGCTCGATATCTTGGCCTGCGCCCGCCATGGTGTTGCAACCGGCAAGCGTGCCAAACAAGCTAACAAAGAAGAGTGCCGCCAGTAGCGG
>CABEAF010000324.1_pt1 | contig 12096 bp, 11 predicted proteins | sample 3132321 | NCBI WGS metagenome assembly CABEAF01 (sample SAMEA5534342, study PRJEB31848) | metagenome | biome: tundra; feature: field; material: soil | place: USA | collected 2013-05 | depth 0.45 m
CCGCGCACATCTGTTCGAGCAGTCGTTCCATGAAGGACTCGCACAGCGCCACCTGCTCCAGCGTCACGTATTCGTCGGGCTTGTGCGCCTGCTCGATCGAGCCCGGGCCGCAGATGATGGCGGGGATGCCCGCCTGCTGGAACAACCCTCCCTCGGTAAGATAGGCCACCTTGGTGGTAGATGGGTTGCGCGACAGCGCCTGAGCCAGATGGGTGATCTCGTCTTTTTCGCTCGTGCTGAGACCGGGGTTGTCGGATTTGGTCTCGATGCTGATGGAGGTACTGGGATCGGTCCTTTGCATCTCCGGCAGAATCACGCGCTCGGCATAATCCTTGATCTCGCGCTCCAGTGCGTCCGGGTCGGCGCCGGGCAGGTAGCGGAACTCGAACTGAAAAATGCACTCGCGCGGCACGATGTTGCCGGCGGTGCCGCCGGATATCAGGCCGGTCTGCAACGTGGTGAAGGGCACGTCGAAGCCATAGTCGCGCGGTTCGCACGCCTGCAGGCGCTCGGCCATGTGGCGGATGTAGGTGATGATCCTGGCGGCGTATTCGATGGCATTGACGCCTTGCGGCGTGAGCGCCGAATGCGCCTCCTTGCCGCGCACGCAGCACTTGTAGGCGCGCTTGCCCTTGTGCGCGATCACCGGCTGCATGCTGGTGGGTTCGCCGATGATGGCGCCCGCGGGGCGGATGTTGTTGCGCGCCAGGTCCTCGAGCAGGCCGCGCGCGCCGATGCAGCCTACTTCCTCGTCGTAGGACAGGGCGAAATGAATCGGCGCCTTGAGATTCGCTGCGGCGAAGCGCGGCGCCATGGCCAGGACCACGGCGAGATAGCTTTTCATGTCGCAGGCGCCGCGGCCGTAGAGCTTGTCGCCCTTCACTGTCGCCTTGAACGGATCGCTGGCCCAGTTCTGGCCGTCCACCGGCACCACGTCGGTGTGGCCGGAGAGCACGATGCCGGGCTTGTTTCCCTTCTGCACGGTGGCGAACAGATTCGCCTTGTTGCCGGCGGCGTCGTAGGTGAGGCGCGACTCTATGCCGTGACCCTTGAGGTAATCTCGCGTCCACTCGATCAGGCCGAGATTGGAGTCGCGGCTGGTGGTGTCGAAGCCGATCAGGCGCTCGATCATGGTCAAAGTTTCGGGCTTGATGGGCGGCATTTGTGCTCGGTTCACATTGGTGCTCGGTTCATGATGAGGCTCCGTCGTTCAGATGGCAGGCGGAGAAATGCAGCGGCGCGATCTCGCGCAAATGGGGTTGCTCGATTCTACACCGGGGCATGGCGTGCGGGCAGCGCGGGTGGAAATGGCAGCCCGGCGGCGGGTCGAGCGGCGAGGGGATTTCGCCTTTGATCGAAACGAAACTCTTTCTGCGCAAATCCAGGCGCGGCACTTCGGCCAGGAGCGCCTGGGTATAGGGGTGGTTGGCCCTGGCGTAGATCTCCACGGTCGGCGCGGCCTCGACCACCCGCCCCAGGTACATGATCACCACGCGGTCCGAAAGGTGCTGTACCACGCCGAGGTCGTGGCTGATGAAAAGATAGGTTAGGTTGAACTCCTCGCGCAGCTTGATGAACAGATTGAGCACTTGCGCCTGGATCGAAACATCAAGGGCCGCCACTGCCTCGTCGCATACCAGGAACTCGGGCTTCACCGCCAGCGCCCGGGCAATGCCGATGCGTGCGCGCTGGCCGCCGGAGAACTGGTGCGGAAAGCGGCCGACTAGCGAGGCATCGAGGCCGACGCGCTGAAGCAACTGTGCCACGTACTCCTGTTGCGCGCGCGCTTCGATCAGGCCATGCACCACCGGCGCCTCGCCGACGATATCGGCCACCCGCATGCGCGGATTGAGCGAGGCGTAGGGATCCTGGAAAATCATCTGGATCTTGAGCTGGATCTTGCGCTGCTTCTCGGCGGGCAGCTGCGCGATCTCCTCGCCGCGCCACAGGCGGGTGCCGGCGGAGGGCTCGAGCAAACCGACGGCGAGGCGCCCGAGCGTGGACTTGCCGCAGCCGGATTCGCCCACCAGGCCCACCACTTCGCCTGCCTGTACCGCAAGATCGACCTGGTCCACGGCGTGCACGATTTCTTCTCTTGCATGCGCGCCCAGCAGGTTGGCGAGCCTGGCGGCGGTATCCAGGGTCTTGACGAAGCGTTTGGACACCCGGCGCAGCTCCAGCAGCGCGCTCACGCGGTCACGCTTTGCGTCAGTGGATGGAAGCAGCGCACCTGCCTGCCGGCGACCGGGGTGGACAACGCAGGATCCTCCCCGCAGGCGCCGTCGGCGCGGGAACAGCGCTCGCGGAAGGCGCAGCCGGGGGCGAGATCGAGCAGCGACGGCGTCATCCCCGGAATCTGCCGCAGCGGCTCGCCCCTGCGGCTGCGGCTGGGCACGGAGTCGATGAGTCCGTGCGTATAGGGATGCAGCGGGGCATCGAGCACCTGATCGACGCTGCCATGTTCGACGATGCGCCCGGCGTACATGACGCAGATTTCGTCGGCCAGACCGGCAATCACCGACAGGTCGTGGGTGATCCAGATGAGGGCGGTGCCGGACTCGCGCGTGAGTTTCTGCATCTCGAACAGGATCTGTCCCTGGATGGTGACATCGAGCGCCGTGGTCGGCTCGTCGGCGATGATCAGATCGGGTTTGTTCAGGAGCGCGATGGCGATCGCCACGCGCTGGCGCATGCCGCCCGAGAACTGGTGCGGGTAGGCGGAGAGGCGTTCCTGCGGCGAAGGGATGCCGACGCGCGCGAGCGCGTCGCGCGCGCGTTCCAGCGCTGCTGCGTGACTCACGTCGGCATGCGCGCGGATCGCCTCGATCATCTGCGTGTCCACGCGCAGCACCGGGTTCAGCGTCATCATCGGATCCTGGAAGATCATGGCGATGCGGTTGCCGCGGACGTGGCGCATCTCGTTTGGCGCAAGCGTGCGCAGGTCCTTGCCGCGCAGCAGGATGCGGCCGGCGACCACGCGCCCAGGCGGATCGATCAGGCCCATGATGGAATAGCCGGTCATGGATTTTCCCGAGCCGGATTCGCCCACCAGGCCGAGGATTTTTCCCGGCCCGACCGAGAAGCTGACGTCCTCCACCGCCTTCACCACGCCCTGGCGGGTGAAGAAGTGGGTGCGCAGGTTTTCGACGCGCAGTGTTGGTTCGGTCATTTCTGCAGCCGCGGATTGAGCACGTCGCGCAACTGATCGGCGACCAGGTTGATGCTGACGATGGTTAGGAGCAGGGCGATGCCGGGGAAGAAGCTGATCCAGTACTTGCCCGAGAGCATGTAGTCGAAGCCGTTCTTGATCAACAGGCCGAGCGAGGGCTCGGTGATGGGGACGCCGATGCCGAGATAGGACAGGGTAGCCTCCAGCGCGATCGCCGCCGCCACCTGCACCGTGGCGATGACAATCAGCGGCGGCAGGCAATTCGGCAGCAGGTGGCGGAAGACGATGCGCGCGGGCGGCAGCGCCAGGCACACGGCCGCTTCGATGTATTCCTTCCGCCGCTCGACCAGCGCCGTGCTGCGCACGGTGCGCGCATAGTAGGCCCATTGCACCGTGATCAGCGCGAAGATCGTTTTGCCGATCCCCTGCCCCAAGAGGGCGAGCAGGATGAGGGCGATCAGGATCGCGGGAAAGGACAGCTGGATGTCGACGAAGCGCATGATGATGCCATCGGTGCGCCCGCCGAAATAGGCGGCGCAAAGGCCCATGGTCAGGCCGATGATCACCGCGCACAGCGTGCTTGCCACGCCGACTCCGAGGCTGATGCGCAGGCCGTAGAATATGCCGGACAGGATATCGCGTCCCTGGTCGTCGCTGCCGAGCCAGAAGGTCAGGCCGTCGCCCGACTTGGACCCGGGCGGCAGGCGGCTGTCGAGCACGTCGAGCTGCGCCAGGTCGTAGGGGTTTTGCGGCGAGATTAGCGGCGCGAACACGGCGACGAGCAGGATCAGCGCGAGCACCGCCAGCCCGGAGAGCGCGAGCTTGCTCTGGGCGAAGTCGGCGACGATGCGCTGCAAAGGAGTTTGTTCGCGCTGCATTCCTAACCCTTCGCCTCGCTGATCCGCACCCGCGGATCGAGCAGCGAGTAGACGATGTCCACGGTCAGATTGATGAGGATGAACAGGCTCACGATGATCAGCAGGTAGGCGACGATCACCGGTCGGTCGAGCACGTTGATCGAGTCGATGATCAGCTTGCCCATGCCCGGCCAGGCGAATATCGACTCGGTGACGATGGCAAACGCAATCACCGAGCCGAACTCCAGGCCGATCACCGTGACGATGGGGATCATGATGTTCTTGAGCACGTGCACCCCGACCACGCGCGCGTTGGACAGGCCTTTGGCGCGGGCGAATTTGACGTAGTCCTGCAGCAGCGCCTCGCGCGTGCCGGCGCGCGTCAGCCGGATGATGAGCGAGAGCTTGAACAGCGCCAGGTTGGTGGCCGGCAGGATGAGGTGCCTCACACCCTCCCAGGAGAGAAAACTTACCGGAACCCCGAGGAGCTCGGTGGTCGGACCGCGGCCGTTGGAAGGCAGCCAGCCGAGCTCGACTGCGAACAGCATGATCAGCATCAGGCCCACCCAGAAAGTGGGCAGGGAGAAGCCGAGGATGGAGCCGGTCATGATCAGTTTGCCCGGCCACGATTCAGGCGCAAGGCCCGCCCACAGGCCGAGCGGAATGCCGAGCAGCACCGCCATGCCGGTGGCGGCCAGCGCCAGCTCCAGCGTGGCCGGCATGCGCTCGAGGATCAGCTGTATCGCCGGGATGTTGTAAGCGAAGGATTTGCCGAGGTCGCCCGCCAGCGCCTGCTTGAGGAAAATCAGGTACTGCTCCGCGAGCGGCTTGTCCAGCCCGAGCGCGGCGATGGCGCGCTCGATGTCGGCCTGGTCGGCTTGCGGATTGATCAGGATGTCCACCGGATTGCCGATGGCATACACCCCGACGAACACCAGCAGCGACATGAAGTACAGCACCAGCACGCTTTGCATCAGACGCCGGATGATGAATACGGGCATGAGTTCTGCGCTTATTTCGGTCGGAAGTCGTGGGCGAAGGTGTACTCGTCGGTGCGCGGGCTGTAAGCGATGCCTTTTTTCATCGCCCATGAGGCAAGTTGGTGGTGCAAGAGTATCACCGGCACGTCTTTGAGCGCGAGGGTCGCGGCTTCGCGCGCCAGCGCCTCGCGTTTCTTTTCATCCAGCGTGGCGAAGCCCTGCTCGAGCAGGGTATCCACCTTCGGATTCGAGTAGCGGCCCCAGTTCCAGGCGCCATAGCCCTTCTTGGCATTGGGCGTGGCGGCAAGCGCGCGCAGCGCCAGGTCGCCCGAGAACGAACCCCAGCCCAGCAGGGCGAAGGAAAATTCGCCTGCGCGCGCCTTGGCGAAATACACGCTCGCGGGCATGGTCTCCACTTTGGTCTGAATGCCGATCCGCGCCAGCATCTGCGCCACCGCCTGCGCCACCTGTTCGTCGTTGACGTAGCGGTCGTTGGGTGCGTGCAGGGTGAGCGCGAAGCCGTCGGGATAACCGGCTTCGGCGAGCAGTTTTTTCGCCGTTTCCGGGTCGTAGATTTCAGGCTTGAGCGCATCTACATAGCCGAACACGGGTGGTGACACCAGGTTTCCCGCCGCGATGGCATAGCCTTCCATCACCCGCTCAACGATGGCCCGGCGGTTGATGGCCTTGGACACGGCGAGCCTTACGCGCGCATCCTTGAACGGGTTTTTCGGCAGCGGCTTGCCGGACTTGTCGCTCAAGTGAGGCGGATGGTCGCGGTACTGATCCATGTGCAATAGCATGGTGCGCCAGGAAACTTTCTGCTCCAGCCGGAAATTTGCGTTAGCCTTGAGACGGATGAGATCGGCGGTGGGAATGTTCTCGATCGCGTCCAGGTCGCCTGCGAGCAGCGCGGCGATGCGCGTCGTATCGGCGGGCAGGATGCGCAGCGTCACCTTGTCCCAGGCGGCGAGTTTTCCATTTTGCCCCCCCCAGTAAGCGTCGTTGCGGGCGAGTTCGATGCGGTCGCCGCGGGCAAAGCGCACGAGTTTGTACGGGCCGGTGCCGACGGCCGCCCTGCCGCTGTTGAAATCCTCGGTGCTCGCGCCGGTGGCTGCCTTCTTCGACACGATGAATATCGAGTTCAGGTCGTAGGGCAGCATGGCGTAGGGCGCCGCAGTCTTGAACCGTATCGTCCAGGGATCGACGATTTTCTTGGCGGTGATGGGTTTGACGAAGCTGGCGAACGGCCCCGGGCTCGCGGCCAGCGTCGCCGCGCGCTCCAGCGAAAAGATCACGTCTTCGGCTGTGAAGTCCGAGCCGTCGTGGAACTTCACGCCCTTGCGCAGCTTGAATTCCCAGGTGGTCGGATCGATGGCGCGCCAGGAGACGGCCAGGCCGGGAACGAGGCGCGCATTCGCATCCACGTGCACCAGGGCATCGAATACATGCCAGGCGGCGTTGTTGTTGGGTGCGACGTTGAGGTAATGCGGATCAAGCGAGGTCACGTCGGCAGCCAGGCCGATGCGCAACTCGGCGGCGTGGGCGGTGATCGCGAACGCGACTATGACTGCAAACAGAAAGCGCCTGAGCGGCATGTCTTGGTCCTTTTTCCCACCTGCCAAGGTGGGCCTGGCGGCGCAGCAGTAGAGCTGGTTTGCTTGCCCCGATTATAGCGGACAGGCTCTGCGCGGGTGACTGGGTACAAGCCGCACGAACAAGGGGGCGCGCCCCTTCTACATACGGTGTGGCAAATACAGTCGCATGCCAAGAGCGAACTTGTGCGCTGCGCGCGCCAGCCGTGTATTTGGTACGGATAAAAGCCACCCGTACCAAATACACGGTTATGGATAAAAGCAACAGCGGCTTTGGGTTGGTTTTATACAAGATCGTCGATTACGCACGGATGGCTTTTTCATCCGTGCGTAATCGGCGATCCGCGCGGACGGGTTTTCGTCCGCGCAACATCGCAATTCTCGCGGCGCGTTACTTTCCGGCAGCTTTTCGGTATTCTAGGCTGGCATTGCCCACAGTTCGCCCGGAGCTCACCATGTTAAGACGATGCCTGTTTGCGCTGTTGTTCTATGTGCTTGCGCAAGCGGGCGCCGCCGCCAACCTCGACATCGGCCTGAGCGCGGACATCACTTCCATGGATCCACACTATCACAACGTCGCGCCGAACAACGGCATGGCGAAGCACGTATTCGACACCCTGATACGCAACGACCCCAGGCAGAAGCTGCTACCGGGGCTGGCGACTTCGTGGAAGGCGATCGACGACACCACCTGGGAAGTGCAGCTGCGGAAGGGCGTGAAATGGCACGACGGCTCGGAATTCACCGCGGAGGATGTGGCTTTCACCTTCCAGCGCGCGGTCAATGTGCCCAACAGTCCGTCCTCGTTCTCGATTTATGTGCCGAGGAACGCCGTGGTCGAAATCAAAGGCCCATACCTGGTGCACATCAAGACTCCCAAGCCGGCACCCACCTTTCCCAACGACATCACAGCGGTCGCCATTGTTTCGAAGAAGCACGGCGAGAAGGCGACCACCGAGGACTACAACTCGGGCAAGGCCATGATAGGCACGGGGCCGTACAAATTCGTCGAGTTTGCCAAGGGCGACCGCATCGTTCTCGCCGCCAACGACAGATACTGGGGCGGGAAGGAACCCTGGGACAAGGTCACGTTCAGGATCATCAACACCCCGGCGACGCGGGTGGCGGCGCTGTTGTCCGGCAGCGTGCAATTCATCGAAGGCGTGCCGACAGCCGACGCCGCGCAACTGGAGAAGAACAAGAGTCTCAATGTTGTCAGCGGCATTTCCAACCGGCTGATCTATCTGCACATAGACACCGGGCGCGAGAAGAACTCGCCTTTCGTCACCGACAACACGGGGCGGCCGCTGGAAGCCAATCCGCTGCGCGACCTGCGCGTGCGCAAGGCGATTTCGATGGCGCTCAGCCGCGAGGCCATCGTGGCGCGGGTGATGGAAGGCAAGGCGGTGCCGGCGAGCCAGCTCCTGCCGGATGGGTTTTTCGGCACCAGCAGGAAGCTCAAGGTGGAGAAGTACGACGCCGAGGCGGCGAGAAAGCTCATGGCCGAGGCAGGCTATCCCAACGGTTTCGGCCTGACCATCCACGGTCCCAACAACCGCTACATCAACGACGACAAGATCGTGCAGACCGTCGCCCAATTGCTGCGCCGGATCAATATCGACGCCAAGGTCGAAACCATGCCCTCGAGCGTGTTTTTCACCCGCGCGACCAAGCTGGAATTCAGCCTGATGCTGTTGGGCTGGGGCGCGGAGTCGGGCGAAGCTTCATCGCCGCTGAAGGCGTTGCTGCACACCTACAACCGCGAGTTGGGCCTGGGCAATACCAACCGCGGGCGCTATTCCAATTCCCGCGTGGACCAGCTCACCGAGCAGGCGATCGTCACCATCGACGACAACAAACGCGAGAAGCTGCTGCAGGAAGCGACCGAGATCGCGATCGGCGATCTGGGCATCATCCCGATCCACTACGAGGTCAGCACCTGGGGCATGCAGAAGAACCTGGGCTACAAGGCGCGCACCGACCAGTACACGCTTGCGATGGACATTCGCCCGCGATGAAATAATAGCCGTCGATCCGGCTATCGATCCTTGTCCAAGCTGGCTGATCGTTGCTGCGCGTCAGAACTCGTATTCGACCTGTAACCGCAGGTTATGGCTGGGCGCGTTGGTAGAGGCACCCACGAGCCAGGCGGCGTTGTACCGAATTGCCTGACGATTGCCGAGCGCAAGCTTGCCGAATATCGCCGGTCCGATTCGATGCGAGCGCTCCTCCGCGGGATCCCAATGATTCCATTGGCCGAGTTCGCCAAATCCCTGAAAACCCAATTCGAGCTTCGGCTGCCACCGGTACTTGACCTGCCATTGATAGCCGAACTGCAGCGGCGGCGCTGCATCAGTTCGGTAATGCCGCTCGAACAGAAGGTTCCCGTTCAGCTGTACTTTGCCCATCTCCGTTTGAAATAGCGGCCCAAAGCGGACCTCGTAGCCTTCGCTGCGATCCTTTGGCCGCTCCAGCTCGACTATCAGCCCGGCGTCGACGGGATATTCGCCCGTCTCCGTCAACTGAAACTTGTTCTCCCACTCCCAAGCGTCGAAATGCGTGGTCTCGCCTCCCGGGTGTTCGTACTTGCTGTAGAACTCGGTAAACCAGCGCTGGGTTATGCCATAGCCGTATCCAATCGATGATGCGCTCAACGGGTTCTCCCCGGATTTTTGCTTCCATGCGCCGGATTTGAAATCGATCTCATGTTCGCCATAGGTGACGCTGGGCAGGTATACGTAATCAGAGGGACCAAAAGCCGCGCCACAAAGCGGGAACGCAGCGAGCACAACGGCGAATGCCACACGGGGGTTCATCATAAAAGACTCTCTATGTTTGGTTAGCCGGACTGATCCGCGATGCGGCGTCGGGGTGTGGCGCGAGCGATGACGATCGCCGCGCCACGTTGTCGTGGCTACTCGGCGATGATCACGCCGGTCGCCGTTTGCTGGTGGAAGTCGCCGTAGAACGGATACCGGCCAGGCGCCAAGGGCCCTATGAAAACAGGAAGCTTCGACTTTCCCGGAACGACTTTTTCGCGATTCAGTTCGTGGCTCTCGAACTCTTCAGCCGTCGCGTCCTGGTTATCGACCAGCAGCTTGATCTTCTTCCCGGCGGGAATTCGAATCTCCGTCGGTTCGAAGTGGTGATCGCGGATGATAAGCGTGTATTCGAGATCGGCTGCGAAAGCGAGACTTGGCAACAAGGCGAGACACAGAAGCAGGCGATGCATGGGAATCCCCTAGGAAAGCTTCTACAATGATAATGATTCCCATTCGTAAATGCAAGCAGTTTGCTTAAATGACTCGGCCGGACCACCTTTTGGCGAGCCCTGATCGCGCGCGCAGGGGCGTCAGATGCGCCCGCGTGCGCTTCTTTATGGCACTATGCGCATCCGCGAAGCCGTGGCAGGGAAACCATGCCCGTACGGTTGGTGCAGGCGATCTGCGCTTACGCGCGCTCGGCCTCCGGCTGAGGCGCGCATGAACGCGATTTGCAATCGCCGTCTCTTGGCTACGGCCGGGGCTGGCGTGTGCACGTTCGGCGGCCACGTCGGCTACAATTCGGGGATCAAGGGTGGGGAGGACAATGGGAACAGTCGTTGCGTTGGCTGGTCAGGTCGGCGGCGCAAAGCTCGCCGACGGGTTCCGGCGCCTGCGTGGCAAGGATTTCGCCGTCATCGTCAATACCGGGGACGACCATGAGGTCTTCGGTCTCGCGTTCTCGCCCGACATCGACACCATGCTGTACACGCTCGCCGGGGTCGCAAGTCCCGCAGCCGGCTGGGAGCCGGCCGGCGAGACTTACGCGCTGCACGACATGCTGCACCGTCTCGGCTCGGAGCATCGCGTCCGTGTTGGTGATCGCTCGCTCGCGCTGCCGCTGCTGCGCACCGAGGCGATGCGGGCGGAGTGCTCGCTCAGTCAGATCACGCTCGGTTTCTGCAAGACGCTGGGCATCGAGGCGCGCGTGCTGCCGATGAGCAACGACCCCGTGCGCACGGTGGTGGTCACCGAGGACGGGCATGTGAGTTACCACGAGTACCTGACCGAACTGGAGTGCGAGCCCGTAGTGAAGGGCTTTCTGTATGCCGGCGCGGACGTGGCGCGCATTCCGGACGAGGTTCTGGAAGCGCTGTACGCGCCCGACCTTGAAGCGATCGTGCTGTGCCCTGCCAACCCCTACCACACGATTCAGCCGATCCTGGCGGTGCAAGGCATGCGCGAGCTGCTGCGCGAGCGCGGCGTGCCGGTGATTGCCGTGAGCCCCATCGTCGGCGATCGGGCGCTGAGGGGCGCGGCGGGCAAGATGATGCGGGAACTGGGCCATGAGGTGTCGGCACGCAGGGCGGCGCTCGAGTATTACCGGCTCATCGACGGATTCGTGGTCGACAGTGTGGACGACGCGGCTGCCGATGGCATCCGCGCCTGCGGCATCGAAGTTGCGGTCGCGCCGACGATCATGCGTTCGGAGGAGGACCGGGTCGCGCTGGCGCAGGTGGTGCTCGATCTCGCCCAGGTGGTGCGCGCGCGCAAGGAAGCAGAACGCAGCGGCTAGCGGCGAGCGCGCGCGTGTCTACCCTGGACAGGCGAGCGCTCGCGGCGCTTGCCCTGGCTCTGCTGCTGTGGGCAGTCTCGTTTCCGGTGACGCGTATCGCGCTCGCGGCTTATCCGCCGGAGCATCTGGCGCTGGCCCGCTATGGCCTGGCCACGCTGGTGCTGCTGGTCTACTGCATCCTGGTGCGCGCGCCGCTGCCGCGTTGCGCCGATCTTCCGGCGCTGGCCCTCACCGGACTGCTGTGCGGCACGGTCTATCAGCTCGGCTTCAACTACGGTATGCGCACGGTGGCCTCGGGGCCGGCCGCGGTGCTGGTCGATACCGTGCCTATCTTCGCCGCGCTGTTCGGTTTTCTCTTCTTGCACGAGCATCTCGGCGTCTGGGCTGTGGGCGGCATCGCTTTGGGGTTCATCGGCACGGTACTGATCGCCTCGGGCGAGGCGGTACCGCCGGCTTCGCCTTCGAACCCGGTTCGGGGTATCTGTTGCTGGCGGCCCTTGCCTTCAGCCTGGGCTCGGTGGTGCAAAAGCCGCTGCTCTCACGCCTGCCTGCCGTTCCGGTGACTGCCTATTATTTCGTCGCGGCGACCTTAGGTCTGGCGGGGTTCGCGCCCGGATTGCCGGCGAGCATCGCCGCCGCGCCGGCGCTGGCGAATTGGGCACTGCTGTTTCTGGCCTTGTTCCCGGCGGCGCTGTCTTTCGCGCTCTGGTCTTATGCGCTGGCGCGTCTGCCTGTGGCGCAGGTGTCGAGTTCGCTCTACCTGGTGCCGGTATTCACGTTCCCGATCGCCTGGATCTGGCTGGGCGAAGTGCCGGGCGCGCTGTCGTTCATCGGCGGCGCGATCACGCTTGCCGGCGTGCTGCTGGTGCAGATGAAGGCACGTTAGGGAAGCTCTGATCAAGTCCGTGACGCAAGCAGAGTTTCCTCCGACTTGGGGG
>CABEAF010000399.1_pt1 | contig 10713 bp, 8 predicted proteins | sample 3132321 | NCBI WGS metagenome assembly CABEAF01 (sample SAMEA5534342, study PRJEB31848) | metagenome | biome: tundra; feature: field; material: soil | place: USA | collected 2013-05 | depth 0.45 m
GGTGCGCGCAACGCGAGGCTGCTTTAGGGCTTTCTTGCCGCCATGGCGCGATGGCCGATGTCGCGGCGGTACTGCATGCCGTCGAAATGTATGCCTTCCGCCGCCTGGTAGGCGCGGCGCTGTGCCATCTTGACGCTGTCGCCGAGGGCCGTGACGCACAACACCCGGCCGCCGTTCACGACCACCTTGTCGCCTTCCAGGACGGTGCCGGCGTGAAACACCATGCAGTCCTCGGTGCGTTCGGTGTGTTTGGGGAGCCCGCTGATGACAGCGCCCTTCTTCGGCGTACCGGGATAGTTGGCGGCGGCGAGCACCACGCCGAGGGCCGTGCGCCGGTCCCATTCGATCTCGGCCTGGGCTAGCGTGCCGGCGCAGGCAAGTTCGAACAGTTCGAACAAATCCGATTTCAGGCGCAGCATGATCGGCTGGGTTTCGGGGTCGCCCATGCGGCAGTTGAACTCCAGCGTCTTCGCATTGCCCTTTGCGTCTATCATCAGGCCGGCGTAAAGAAAGCCGCCGTAGGGGATGCCGTCGCTCGCCATGCCCTGGATGGTAGGCAGGATGATTTCGCGCAGCACGCGTGCGTGCAGTTCCGGCGTCACCACCGGCGCGGGCGAATAGGCGCCCATGCCGCCGGTGTTGGGGCCGGCATCGCCATCCTGCAGGCGCTTGTGATCCTGGCTGGTGGCGAGCGCGAGCGCGTGCTCGCCATCGCTCATGACGATGAAGCTCGCCTCCTCGCCGGCAAGATACTCCTCGATCACCACGCGCGCCCCGGCGTCGCCCATCTTGTTGTCCACCAGCATCAGGTCGACGGCGTCATGCGCTTCCCTGGCCGTCATCGCCACGATCACGCCCTTGCCCGCGGCAAGGCCGTCGGCTTTGATCACGATCGGCGCAGCGTGCTGGTCCAGGTAAGCATGCGCTTGGCGCGCGTCGCTGAAGGTGGCGTAGGCGGCGGTGGGAATGTGATGCCGCTGCATGAAGCGTTTGGCGAAATCCTTGGAGCTTTCCAGTTGCGCCGCGGCGCGGGTCGGGCCGAAGATCTTCAAACCCTTCGCGCGAAAAAGATCGACCACGCCCGCGGCGAGCGGCGTCTCGGGGCCGACCACGGTGAGATGAACGGAATTTTCGCGCGCGAACTCGGCCAGTTGGGCGATGTCGCTGATGGGAACATTCTCCAGTCCCGGCTCGAGCGCCGTGCCGGCGTTGCCCGGCGCGACATAGACCTTCTGCACGCGCGGCGCCTGCGCCAGCTTCCACGCCAGGGCATGCTCGCGGCCGCCGCTACCGATGACGAGCAGTTTCATGAAACGAAAGCGAGGCAATCAATAACATAGGCGCGGAGAACGCAAAGCAAATTCTTCATGGCTGTTCCTTGCGTCCTTGGCGCTGCAATCGCGTTCGATCAGTGGCGAAAATGGCGGAAGCCGGTATACACCATGACCAGGCCGAGTTCGTCGGCCGCGGCGACCACTTCCTCGTCGCGCATGCTGCCGCCGGGCTGGATGATGGCTTTGGCGCCGGCCTGGGCCACCACGTCGACGCCGTCGCGGAAGGGGAAGAAGGCGTCCGAGGCCACAACCGAGCCCGCGAGCGACAGGCCGGCATTTTTCGCCTTGATCGTGGCGATGCGCGCGCTGTCGACGCGGCTCATCTGGCCCGCGCCCACCCCCAGCGTATGGCCGCTGCCGCAGAACACGATGGCGTTGGACTTGACGAACTTGGCCACGCGCCATGCGAACAGGAGGTCGCGCAGTTCCCCGTCAGTGGGTTTTTTCCTGCTGACCACGCGCAGTTCGGCGGCTTCGACGTTCTTCGCGTCGGGCGTCTGCACCAGCAGGCCGCCGCCGACGCGCTTGAAGTCGTAGCGGTTGCCGCCCGCGGCGATGGGCACGGCGAGCACGCGCACGTTGGTCTTGGATTCAAGCGCCTTGCGCGCAGCCGCATCGTAGCCGGGCGCGATCACCACTTCGACGAACTGTTTGGCCACGGCCTCGGCGGTGGGCGCGTCCAGCGGCCGGTTGAAGGCGATGATGCCGCCGAAGGCCGAGGTGGGATCGGTCTGAAACGCGCGCTGGTAGGCTGCAAGCGCTGTCCCGCCGATAGCGACGCCGCAGGGGTTGGCGTGCTTGACGATGACGCAGGCGGGATCGGAGAACGTCTTCACGCACTCCCAGGCGGCGTCGGCATCGCCGACGTTGTTGTAGGAGAGTTCCTTGCCCTGCAACTGGGTGTAGCCGGCGAGGCTGCCCGGGGCCGGCTGGATGTCGCGATAGAATGCCGCGCTCTGATGCGGGTTCTCGCCGTAGCGCATGTCCTGCACCTTGGCGAATTGCAGCGTCAGCCGCTCCGGGTATTCCTGGCTCTTCAGCCCGGCGTCGAGGCCGGTCAGATAATTGCTGATGGCGCCGTCATAGGCTGCGGTGTGGGTGAACACCTTTTTCGCCAGCGCAAAACGCGTGGCGGCGCTGACCCTGCCGCCGCTCGTCTTCAGTTCTTCGAGCAGCGCCGGGTAGTCGGCCGGATCGACCACCACGGCGACGCCCGTATGGTTCTTGGCCGCCGAGCGCAGCATGGTGGGGCCGCCGATGTCGATGTTCTCGATCGCCTCCGCCAGCGTGCAACCGGATTTGGCTATGGTCTGGGTGAAGGGGTAGAGATTGACCACCACCAGATCGATGGGCTCGATGCCTGCATCCTTGATCGCCGCCATGTGCTCGGGCACGTCGCGTCTCGCCAGCAGTCCGCCGTGGATCATGGGGTGCAGGGTCTTCAAGCGCCCGTCGAGCATTTCCGGATAGCCGGTGTACTCGGCCACTTCGGTGACGGCGACGCCGTTTTGCGAGAGCAGCTTCGCCGTGCCGCCGGTGGAGAGGATGGAGATTTTCATCTGCGCCAGCGCACGCGCGAATTCCAGTACGCCGGCCTTGTCGGAGACGCTGATCAAGGCTTGCTTGACGAGGATGCTCATGGTTGTAGGGGGCCTTGGCTGCGGGCGGGAAATACGTGAGGCGCGGGGCTGGAGGGGCAAGGCAGATCGCGGCTGTTACCCTTCACGCCTGACCGCTCGCTCGTCACACCTTGATTTTCAATTGCTCGATTTTCTTGCGCAGGGTGTTGCGATTGATGCCGAGCCACTTGGCCGCTGTCGTCTGGTTGCCCTCGGCGTAATGCAGCACCACCTCGATCATGGGCTTCTCGACATTCTTCAACACCATCTCGTGGACGGTGCGCGGATGCTCCCCGTCCAGATCCTTGAAATATTTCTCCAGGGACTTGCGTACGCATTCGGCGATTTCACTGGCGCGCGATGTCATGCTGCCAACTCCTCCTCATAGCGCAGGTGCTCGTATTGCTGCGCCAGTTGATCGAAAAACCGGGTTACCGCGGCCAGCTGCTCCTCGATGCCTGGCAACTGGTTCATCGCGTGGCGGAAGCTGGCCGAGCCGGCCAGTCCTTTGGTGTACCAGGAAATGTGCTTGCGCGCGATCTTGACTCCGGTATCGACGCCATAGAACGCGTACAGGTCGTACAGGTGCGCGATCAGCACCTGGTGGATCTCGGTCACGAGCGGTGGCGGCAGGTGCACCCCGGTCTTGAGGTAGTACTCGATCTCGCGGAAGATCCACGGCCGGCCCTGCGCTGCGCGGCCGATCATGATGCCGTCGGCCTTGGTGTAATCGAGCACGTACTTGGCTTTTTGCGGCGTGCTGATGTCGCCGTTCGCAACCACCGGCAGGCGCGTGGCGCTTTTGACTTCGGCGATGGTGTCGTATTCGGCGTGGCCGGTGTAGCCGCAGGCGCGCGTGCGCCCGTGGATCGACAGCAACTGGATGCCGCTTTCCGCGGCGATGCGCGCGACGGTCAGGGCGTTCTTGTTGTGCTGGTCCCAGCCGGTGCGAAACTTGAGCGTCACCGGCGTGTCGACCGCCTTGACCACGGCCTCCAGAATACGCCCGACCAGCAGTTCGTCTTTCAGCAGCGCCGAGCCGGCCATGACATTGCACACTTTCTTGGCCGGACAGCCCATGTTGATATCGATGATCTGCGCGCCCTGGCCGACGTTGTAGCGTGCGGCCTCGGCCATCATCTGCGGGTCGGCGCCGGCGATCTGCACCGAAATCGGATCGACCTCGCCCTCATGATTGGCGCGGCGCCGCGTCTTTTCGCTGCCCCACAGGAGAGAATTGGACGCCACCATCTCGGACACCGCCATCCCGGCGCCGAACCTCTTGCACAACTGGCGGAACGGGCGATCCGTGACCCCGGCCATCGGCGCAACGAATAGATTGTTGCGCAGCTCGTGGGGTCCGATTCTCATTTCGTGTTAAGGGTTTTTTGCGGAAGGGGAGGCAATTCTATACCCAATCGCCGCCGAATAAAAATCGATTTGGTCACGCTTTTAGGATAATATTTTGACTTGCCCTGAGCTTCGTCTAAGGCAACGCGCGGGCACCGTAAATCATGCGCCGCGCGACAAAGCGGCGGGCGAAAGGCAACAGGTCGAGGGCAAGCAGCCCGGCGCCGCGGCCGAGTTTGAGCAGCGGATTGGAATTGGAAAAAAGGCCGACCAGGCTGTCGGTGAATCGGATGCCGGCGCGGCGGTCCAGCGCCCGCGCGCGGCGATAGCCAGTGCAGAAACTGTCGCTGCCCGGCTCGCGCGTATCGCGCGCCAGGCGGGCGAGTTCCCACGCGTCGCGCAGGCCCAGGTTGAATCCCTGGCCGGCGACCGGGTGCAGGGTTTGCGCCGCGTTGCCTACGCTTAGGCAGTGTGGCCGTGTCTCATCGCGCTGGTAGCGCAACGCCAGGGGGAAAGCGGTGCGCTCGCCCGCCTCGATGAATGCGCCGAGACGGTCGCCGAAAGAGGCGTGCAGCTCGGCGAGGAAGGCCGGGGTATCGAGCGCGCACAAGCGCGCCGCACGCTCCGGGTTGGTGGTCCATACCAGCCCATAGCGCGCCGCGTGCGGCAGTAGGGCGAGCGGACCCTCGGGCGTGAATCGCTCCCATGCCCTGCCGCGGTGGGCTTGCGCGGCTTTTACCCAGGCTACGACCGCGGTCTGGCGATAGTCCTTGCGGTAGGTGGGCGCCGCGCGGCCGTCCGCGATGCGTGCGCCGCCGGCGAATACCGTGAGGCGCGGCGCGAACGCGAATTCTCCGTCTTGCGTCTGCACCGTGGCCGTGGTGCCGTCGAACGCGGTCAGCCTCGCGCCGAACAGCCGCCTGGCGGAGCAGGGCGCGGCGCGCAGGCTCTGCTGCAACTCGTTGTAGCTGGCGACATAGCCCAGTGCGGGCAGTCCGCAGTCGGCGGCGCGAATCAGGGTGCGGCCGAAGCCGCCCTGCTGCGAAACGTGGATGGTTTCGATCGGCGTGACCGGAAACCCGGACCAGGCGTTCAGGCGCTCGAGTATCAGGCGGCTGGCATAGGACAGCGCGATCGGACGCGCATCGCCGGAATCGGCGCTACCTGCACCACCGGAATCGGCACTTCGCGCCTCGGCGAGCACCACGGAATGGCCGCTGCCCTCCAGCGCGAGGGCCAGCGCCGCGCCCACCGGGCCGCCGCCCGCGATCAGTATGTCTACAGCTTCAGCCATTGCCCACCAGGGCTTCTATGTCGGCGATGCTCTTCGGCGTTTCGGCGGTAATGACCTCGCAGCCGTCTTTGGTCACCAGCACATCGTCCTCGATGCGTACGCCGACGTTCCAGTAGGCTTTCGGCACGTCATCCGCGGGACGGATGTAGCAGCCGGGCTCGACGGTGAGCGTCATGCCTGCCGTGAGCGGCCGCCATTTGCCATCGAGCTTGTATTCGCCGGCGTCGTGCACGTCCAGCCCCAGCCAGTGGCCGGTGCGGTGCATGTAGAAACGCTTGTAATCGCCTGCTTCGATCACCTTGTCCAGGCTGCCCTGGCACAGGCCGAAATCGATCATGCCCTGTGCCAGCACGCGCACCGCGGCCTCGTGCGGCGCGTCCCAGGCGGTGCCGGGCCTGGTCGCGCCGATGGCGGCAGCTTGCGCGGCGAGCACCAGTTCATACACGTCTTTCTGCGCGCCGCCGAATTTTCCGCTCACCGGAAAGGTGCGGGTGATGTCGGACGCATAGCCGTCGAGCTCGCAGCCGGCATCGATCAGCAGCAACGCGCCGTCCTCGAGCCGCGCGTTGTTGTCGCTGTAATGCAGCACGCAAGCGTTGGCGCCGCCGGCGACGATGGGCCAATAGGCGGGGAACTGCGCGCCGCGGCGGCGGAACTCGTACAGCAACTCGGCCTCGATTTCGTATTCCATCCTGCCGGGCCTGGTGGCGCGCATGGCTCGCTCATGCGCCTTGGCCGAGATGCCTGCGGCGCGGCGCATGAGATCAAGTTCGTGTTCGTCCTTGATCAGGCGCATCTCGTCGAGTGCGGCGCGCACATCGTAGATGCTCTGCGGCGCGCTGATGCCGACGCGGCTCTGCGCGCGTACCTGATTCAGCCAACGCATGACACGCGCGTCCCAGTCCGGGTCCATGCCCGGCGCGTAATGGAGCGCCGGCTGGTTGGCAATGAGCGTGGGCAGCTTTTCGTCGAGCTGGCCGATGGGGTAGGCCGCGTCGACGCCGAAGGTTTCCTTGGCCGCTTCCGGGCCGTAGCGGAAGCCGTCCCAGGTTTCGCGCTCCAGATTTTTCTCGCGGCAGAAAAGCAGGCTTTGCGGCTCCGCGCCGGCGATGAGCACCAGCACCGCTTCCGGTTCGTGGAATCCGCTGAGGTAGTAGAAATAGCTGTCGAAACGGTAGAGGTACTCGCTGTCGCGGTTGCGCGCGCGTTCGCGCGCGGTGGGCACGATGGCGATGCCGTGTTGCATCTGCGCGAGCAGCGCAGCGCGACGTTTGGCGTAAGCTTTGATGTCGGTCATAGGAGGTGGCTGGGAATAGGTCGGGTATGCGCGGATTGAATCAATTGTACAGTCTGCGGAATGGCCTTGTTTGGATAAGGACAGCCAGGCTCAAGCGACGCCGCCGCGCAGTTCCAGATCCAATGCCTGCAGGCGCTCGGCGGTGCCGATGTCGTGCCAGCGGCCGCGATAATGCTCGCCCGGCACGCGGTCCGCTCCCATGGCCTTGCGCAACAGTGGTGCCAGCGGGACCTTGGCCCTGGGTGGAATGCCGCTGAACAGCCGCGGCGCATACACCCCGATGCCGCTGAAGGTGAGCAGGCGCTTGCCGGCTTCGCGCACGCGCCCTGCCTCCAGGGCGAAGTCGCCGCGCGGATGCTGCGGCGGATTGTCCACCAGAACCAGATGCGCGAGGCCGTCCTGCAGATCCACGTGGGCGAGCGCCGAGAAGTCGTAATCCGTGTAGATGTCGGCGTTGATCACCAGAAAGGGCTCCGCACCGAGCAAAGGCAGGGCGAGGGCGATCCCGCCGGCGGTCTCGAGCGCTTCGCTCTCGGCCGAGTAGCGGATGGAAAGACCGAAGCGCGAACCGTCGCCGAGCGCGGCTTCGATCAAGTGCCCGAGGTGGGCGTGATTGATCACTACCTCGACGAATCCGGCCCGGGCCAGCTTCTCCAGCTGCCACGCTATGAGTGGTTTGCCGCCCACCGCGAGCAGCGACTTGGGCGTGGTATCGGTGAGCGGACGCATTCTGACGCCGCGCCCGGCGGCCAGAATCATTGCTTTCATGGAAACACTCCACCCTGCATTGCCTGTTCGTCCTCGATCTCGTCGAACAGATGCGCGAGCGGGGCGAGCGCGTTGTAGCGACCGGCGACTGCGCGCACGTAGCGCACGAAGCGCGGCGTGTCCTCGACATAGCCGGGTTTGCTGTCACGGTAGTGGATGCGCGCGAAAATGCCCAGCACTTTCAAATGGCGCTGCAGGCCCATCCATTCGAGGTCGCGGTAGAAGTCACCGAAATCGGCGCCGACCGGGAGCCCGGCGCGGCGCGCCTTGTCCCAGTAGCGCACGACCCAGTCGAGCGCGCGCTCTTCTTCCCAGCTGATGAAAGCATCGCGCACCAGCGACGCCACGTCATAGCTGATCGGGCCGTAGACCGCATCCTGGAAATCGAGGATGCCGGGGTTGGGCTCGCACAGCATGAGGTTGCGCGGCATGTAATCGCGATGCACGTACACCGCAGGCTGCGCCAGATTGCTTGCCAGAATCAGGGCGAACATGCGCTCCAGCACCTGACCCTGCTCCGGCGAGAGCACAAGGCCGAGGTGGCGCGCCAGATACCAATCGGCAAACAGATCGAGTTCGCGCCGCAGCAAGGCGGCGTCGTAGGGTGGCAGCACCCCGGGCCGGCTGGCGAGCTGCCAGGCGATGAGCGCATCGATGGCGTCGCGAAACAGGACGTCCGCCCTGGCGTCGTTCTCCTGCAGGGCGGCGAGATAGGTGGTGGAGCCGAGGTCGGTGAGCAACAGAAAGCCCTGCTCCAGGTCCTGCGCCAATACTGCGGGCGCGTTGAGGCCGGCTTGCCGCAGCAGCTCCGCAACCTGGATGAAAGGCCGGCAGTCCTCCTTCTGCGGCGGCGCATCCATGACAATGCGGCTCTCGCCGCGGTCGGCAAGACTGATGCGGAAATAGCGGCGGAAGCTGGCATCGGCCGAAGCTGGCTCAAGGTGCCATTTTTCCGCAGGGAAAAGGCGGCTGAGCCATGCCTGTAACGCCAGCGTCCGCTCCAAAGATGTCCGCTCCAAAGTGCTTTCCGGTTGCCATAAAAGCGAAAGTGTGCGATTTTAGCATCCAAAAACACACCCTCCCCTTTATCCACCATGAAGTCCTCAATGCGCCAGTACGCGCCTGCTTTGGCCCTGTTCTTCTGCGCGCTGGCGGCACAGGGGCAGGAGCCGCGGCTCAGGCCGCCGCCCGCGGGCAGATCGGCTAATGCAGGCGCGCCGGTCACGATCTCCGCCGACCGGATGGAGGGCTACGCCAACAAGGAAACCAGCGCCAGCGGCAACGCCGAGCTGCGCCAGGACAACGTCAGCATCAATGCCGACCGCTTGCTCTACCTCTATGCCACCGACGAGGTGCAGGCGAGCGGCGGCGTGCGTCTCGAGCGCGACGGCGACCGCATGAGCGGCACCGGGCTGCGCCTGCGCGTGCACGACAACATCGGCCAGTTCGACCACGCCGACTATGAGTTTTCACGGCCCGGCCGTAGCGGGTTTGCCCCGGTGCGCGCGCGCGGGACGGCCGAGGTGATCAAGCTCGAAGGCAAGGACAAGTATCACCTGGAGAATGCGACGTTCACCACCTGCAAGCCGGGCGACAATGACTGGTACCTGCAGGCCGGCGAACTCGACCTGGACATGACGCGCGATCTGGGCGTGGCGCGCAGGGGCAAGCTGGTGTTCAAGGACACGCCTATCGTCTACGTGCCCTGGGTGGATTTTCCTCTGCACAACCAGCGCAAGAGCGGCCTCCTGCCGCCCACCATAGGCAGCAGCACCAAGAGCGGGGTGGAAATCAGCACGCCGTTCTACCTGAACCTCGCGCCCAACCGGGATCTCACCATCGCGCCGCGCGAATTATCCAAGCGCGGACTGCAGCTGACCGCGCAGCTTCGCTACGTCGGCCTTGACTACGACGGCAATGCCAGCTTCGAGCACCTATCCAACGATCGGGTGGCAAACATCACCCGCTTTGCCACCATCATCCAGCACAATCAAAGATTCAGCAGCAACCTGACCGGTTACCTCAATATCAACAAGGTTTCCGACGACAACTATTTCCGCGATCTGTCCAGCCGCATCAACATCACCTCGCAGACCACGCTGCCGCGCGACGGCATGCTGACCTACAACGGCGGCTGGTGGATCGCGACCGCGCGCGCGCAGCGCTTTCAGACCCTGCAGGACCCGGGCAACCCGGTGATCCCGCCTTACGACCGGTTGCCGCAGTTCACACTGAATGCGACGCGCCAGTACGTCGGCGGAGTGGATCTCGGTCTCAACAGCGAGTTTGTCAAGTTCAATCGCGGCAGCGGCTTCGCCGGCGCCATCGCCGGCGTCAATACCAGCGACGTCATCGGCAGCCGCCTTACGTTCTATCCCAGCGCGAGCCTGCCGCTGATCATGCCGGGCGCCTATCTCACTCCCAAACTGGGATTTAGCTCCACCAGTTACAGCCTTGCGCGCAACCCGGTCGACACCCCGGAGACGATTCATCGGGCGCTGCCCATCGCCAGCGTGGACAGCGGCCTGACCTTCGAGCGCGACACCGACTTCGCAGGGCGGAGTTTCCGCCAGACGCTGGAACCGCGCCTTTATTACCTGTATGTGCCTTTTCGCGACCAAAGCAAGATTCCGCTGTTCGATACCGGCTTGGCCGACTTCAACTATGCGACGATTTTTTCCGAGAATCTGTTCAACGGCGGCGACCGCATCGCGGACGCCAACCAGCTGACAGTTGCCGCGACCACACGGCTAGTGTCGCCGACCGGCGGCCAGGAGGTGCTCAAGGCCACAGTTGGTCAGCGCTACTATTTCCAGAATCAGCAGGTGACGCTGAATGACAACGTTACTCCAACGCGTACCGACAAAACCTCGGATTTTCTGGCTGCGCTGAGCGGGCGTATTTCCCGCTACTGGACCCTGGACAGCGCGCTGCAGTACAACCCGCAGCGCAATTTTTTCGATCGCCTGGGCATCGGCGCCCGCTTCCAGCCCGAGACCACCAAGGTGCTGAACCTCGGCTATCGCTTTACCCGCGGTTCGCTGAATCAGG
>CABEAF010000415.1_pt1 | contig 10517 bp, 7 predicted proteins | sample 3132321 | NCBI WGS metagenome assembly CABEAF01 (sample SAMEA5534342, study PRJEB31848) | metagenome | biome: tundra; feature: field; material: soil | place: USA | collected 2013-05 | depth 0.45 m
TATCCCCTCATTTTGTAATGTGCTCTAAACTCTTTACAATTGGTGCGAGGAGGCCCGATGAGTAATCTGGAAAGCAAGGGACAGCGCTTCGTCGCGTTGTGCATGCTCGGCATGCTGCTGTTCAACTTTCCGATCCTCACGCTGTTCAATGTCCCGGGCGCGCTATTCGGCGTGCCGGTGCTGTACGCCTACCTGTTCATCGCCTGGGCGGCGCTGATTGCCCTGATGGCGTACCTTGCAGAATCCAATGGCTAGCGCCTGATGCTGCACGGCACCACCATCTTCCTCATCTCGTTTGCCTACCTGGGCCTGCTGTTCGCTATCGCCTACTACGCCGACCAGCGCGCCGACGCCGGTCGAACGATTATCGCGAGTCCCTACATCTACAGCCTGTCGCTCGCGGTGTACGCCACCGCTTGGACCTTCTACGGCAGCGTCGGCCGCGCGGCAAGCGACGGCATCGGCTTCCTGCCGATCTACATCGGCCCGACGCTGATGATCGCGCTGTGGTGGGTCGTATTGCGCAAGATACTGCGCATCTCGAAGCAGAACCGCATCACATCCCTCGCGGACTTCATCGCTTCGCGCTACGGCAAGAGCGCGCTGCTCGGCGGCCTGGTCACGGTCATCGCGGTAATCGGCATTCTTCCCTACATCTCGCTGCAACTGAAAGCGGTGTCGAGCAGTTTCACCATCCTGGTGCAATATCCCCAGATCGTCATGCCCACCGAGATCGATGCGGCGCCGATGCGCCAGGACACGGCACTGTGGGTGGCTTTGATCCTCGCCGCCTTTACCATTGCCTTCGGCACGCGCCATCTCGATGCAGCCGAGCACCACCCGGGACTGGTGGCGGCAATCGCGTTCGAATCGCTGGTGAAGCTCCTGGCGTTTCTCGCGGTAGGGGTGTACGTCACCTTCGGCATGTATGACGGCTTCGGCGACGTGTTCGCGCGCGCGGCAGCCGTGCCCAAATTGCGCGCGATGATGACTCCGCTCGAGAGTGTCGCCGGCGGCTACGCGAGCTGGGTGTGGCTCACGATTCTGTCGATGATGGCGATCATGTTCCTGCCGCGGCAGTTCCAGGTGGCGGTAATCGAGAACGTCGACGAGAAGCACCTCAACAAGGCGATCTGGCTGTTCCCGCTCTACATGCTCGCGATAAACGTGTTCGTGTTGCCGATCGCCTTCGGCGGCCTGCTGCATTTTCCGGATGGAAGAGTGGATGCCGATACCTTCGTACTCACGCTGCCGATGGCGGAGAAACAGGAGCTGCTCGCCTTGCTGGTGTTCATAGGCGGACTGTCGGCCGCCACCGGCATGGTAATCGTCGAGACCATCGCGCTCTCCACGATGGTGTGCAACGACCTGGTGATGCCGGTGCTGCTCAGGTTGCGCCGCCTGCGACTGAACGAGCGCCGCGATCTCACCGGGCTGCTGCTCGGCATTAGGCGCGGCGCAATCGTGCTGATCCTGTTGCTCGGCTACCTGTACTTCAAGCTGGCCGGCGAGGCCTACGCGCTGGTGTCGATCGGACTGATTTCGTTCGCCGCGGTGGCGCAGTTCGCGCCGGCGATACTGGGGGGCATATTCTGGAAGGGCGGCACGCGTGCCGGAGCGCTGTGCGGTCTGCTGGCGGGTTTTGCGCTCTGGTTCTATACCCTGCTCCTGCCGGCGCTGGCGCGCTCCGGATGGCTTCCGATCGATCTGCTCGAGCACGGACCATTCGGCATCGGCCTGCTTAATCCGCAGCAACTGTTCGGGCTCACCCGCCTGGACAACATCACGCACGCGATGATCTGGAGCATGATCGCGAACATCGGCGCTTATGTCGGCGTGTCGCTGTCAGTCTCGCCGAGCGCGGACGAGCACCGGCAGGCGAGCCTGTTCGTCGATGTGTTCAGACAGACCGGCGAATCGGGCGGCGCGCGCTTCTGGCGCGGCACGGCGTCCGTACCCGATCTGTACAACCTGCTGGCGCGGTTTCTGGGGAGCACTGCAGCAGATAATGCTTTCGGCGTTTACGCGAACGCAAAGGGGCTGCGCTGGCCCGATAAGGGTCTGATCGCGGATGCGGAACTGGTGCACTACGTCGAGGTCCAGCTCGCCGGCGCGATCGGCGGCGCCTCCGCGCGCGTCATGGTGGCCTCGGTGGTCAAGGAAGAGGCGCTCACCATCGACGAGGTGCGCGAGATCCTCGACGAGGCCTCGCAGGTGGTGGTCTACAGTCACAGGCTCGAGCAGAAATCGCGCGAGCTGGAGGCGGCTACGGCCGAGCTGCGCGGGGCCAATGAGCGGCTGAAGGAACTCGACCGCCTGAAGGACGACTTCGTCTCGACCGTGACGCACGAACTGCGCACGCCGCTCACCTCGATCCGCGCGTTCACCGAGATTCTGCTCGACGACCCGGACGTGGAACTCGGGCAGCGCAAGAAATTTCTCGGCATCATCACCAAGGAGACCGAGCGCCTCACACGGCTCATCAACCAGGTCCTGGACCTGGCCAAGATCGAGTCGGGCAAGGCCGAATGGATCGAGTCCCGGGTCGACATGAAGGAGGTCATCTCGGACACGCTGGCCGCAATGGGCCAACTGTTCAAGGAAAAGGCGATCGAGGTCGAGGCGCGGCTGCCGGATAAGGTTTCCGCCGTGACCGCCGACCTCGACCGCATGATCCAGGTCATGCTCAATCTGCTGTCCAACGCGATGAAGTTCTGCGACCCAAACGCCGGCTGGATATATATTGCTTTGGTTGAAATGGACGACCACCTCCAGATTGACGTGCGCGACAACGGCAGGGGAATCGGCCCGGAGGACCACGCCGCCATTTTCAGTAAATTCCGCCAGGTAGGCGATACGCTCACCGACAAGCCGCACGGCAGCGGCCTCGGACTGCATATCAGCCGCCAGATCGTCGAGCATTTCGGCGGAAGCATGTGGGTGGAAAGCCGGCTCGGGAGCGGCGCCTGCTTTTCGTTCACCCTGCCGGTAGAAGCGACGGCAGGCAAGCGCGCCGCGTGAGTCCTCAAATCCGATCCGGAATCCGAACGTGAGCAAGAAAATCCTGATTGCCGACGACGAACCGAACATCGTTGCGGCGATCGAGTTCCTGCTGCAGCAAAGCGGATACGAAGTGCACATCGCGCGCAACGGCGAGGAGGCGCTCGAGCTGGTCGAGGCCTGTATCCCCGACCTGGTGCTGCTTGACGTGATGATGCCGAAGAAGAGCGGCTACGAAGTGTGCACGCGCATACGCGAGCGCGCCGACTGGCGGCACATCAAGATCGTCATGCTGTCGGCCAAAGGGCGTGAAGCGGAGGTGAACAAAGGACTGTCGATGGGGGCCGACCTGTACGTCACGAAACCGTTCTCGACCCGCGAGCTGATGGCAAAGATCAGGGGGCTGCTCGATCAGGGCTCCGAGCCGGGAGCGGCGTGAAGGCGAGGCGCAGGTCGGGAACTCGGTAAGCACCGCTCGTGTTTTTTTGACCGCGGCGTGCTGCGCCGCAACATCCAGTGCAAGTAAAAAATGACTCTCATGTAAGTTTCACGTAAGCCTGGGCTGCGATATTGTTTCGCACAATGCTGGAACAGGGGCCAAGTAGGCGCGGCGGCTGGGAACTCGGAGTTTGCCGCTGTCGCATTCACATGGCACACCCGTTTGACATGAAAATAGGGAGGCGGCGATGGCGGAGTCCAAGAAGCATGGGATATTTGAAGAGGAATCGATCCAGAGCGTAGGGACGGAAGAAAGGAGGGTTATCTTCGCCTCCTCGCTCGGCACGGTGTTCGAGTGGTACGACTTTTATCTGTATGCGACTCTGGCGCCGTTCTTCGCGGTGCTGTTCTTCCCGCCGGGGAACGAGACTGCGGCACTGATGTCTGCGTTTGCGACCTATGCGGCCGGCTTCCTGGTGCGCCCCTTCGGCGCGATCGTGTTCGGCCGCATCGGCGATATGGTGGGACGGAAATACACTTTCCTAATCACGATTGTGTTCATGGGCGGCGCCACCTTCCTGGTCGGTTTGCTGCCCACGTTCGCAACCATAGGCTGGGCCGCGCCGGTCCTGCTGGTGTTGCTGCGGCTGGTGCAGGGCCTGGCGCTCGGCGGTGAATACGGCGGTGCCGCGACTTACGTCGCGGAGCACGCGCCCCACGAAAGGCGCGGCTACGACACGAGCTGGATCCAGACCACGGCCACGCTCGGTTTTTTCCTAGCGCTTGCACTCATTGGCGGCTGCCGCTTGTGGATGGATGCCAAGATGTTCGCGGATTGGGGCTGGAGAATCCCGTTCTGGCTGTCGCTGGTCCTGCTCGCGTTCTCGGTCTACATCCGGCTGAAACTGCACGAGTCGCCGATCTTCCAGAAGATGAAGGCCGAGGGCAAGGGCTCCAAGTCGCCGCTCACCGACAGCTTCTTCAAGTACCCGAACAACAAGTTCGTGCTGCTCGCGCTCCTCGGCGCGACCGCGGGCCAGGGCGTGGTCTGGTACACGGGGCAGTTCTACGCCCTGTTCTTCCTCATCATCACGCTGAAGCTGGATTTCATATCGGCCTACTCCCTGATCGGGTTGTCGCTGCTGATCGGGACGCCGTTTTTCGTCGTCTTTGGCTGGCTGTCGGACAAGATTGGGCGGCTGAAAATCATCCTGGCGGGCTGCCTGATCGCGGCGGTGACTTACTTCCCGCTGTTCGGCGCGCTTGCACACTACGTCAACCCGGCGCTCGAGGAATACTCGCAGAAAACGTCGATCACCGTGGCGGCAACCGACTGCCAGTTCCATCTGTTCGTGGGACCGTGGAGCAAGTTCTCCGACTGTGACAAGACGAAGGACTTCCTCACCAATCACGGCTTGTCGTTCAAGTCGGTACCGGCCGAGCCCGGCAAGACGGTGGTCGCCACGATAGGCACTACCAGGGTCGAAGGCTGGGACGCGAAGAAGCTTGACGCCACGCTGAAGGAAACCGGCTACGTGGCGGGCGCGGACAAGGCCAAGGTCAACTGGTTCATGGCCGAACTGATCCTCGTGATCATGGTGATCTACGTGACCATGGTGTACGGCCCGATCGCGGCGTTCCTGGTGGAGCTGTTCCCGACCCAGATCCGCTACACGTCGATGTCGCTCCCGTACCACATCGGCAACGGCTGGTTCGGCGGCATGCTGCCGCTGACGGCGACGGCGATGGTCGCGGCGACGGGTGATATCTACTATGGGCTGTGGTACCCGATCGTGGTTTCGGTGATGACGCTGATCATCGGCGCGATCTTCCTGACCGAGACCAAGGATAGGGACATCCGCACCTACGACCACAGCATGTTGCCCTGAGTCCGGAACGGGCGCGAGGCGCCCGTCTTCGACAACAAAAAGCCTGCCTCTTCCGGCGGGCTTTTTTTCGCGGGTCGAACACTGCGATTCAGCTTACAGCACTTTCCCCGGGTTCATTATTCCCTGCGGATCAAGCGCAGCCTTGATCCTGCGCATCAGATCCATCTCCAGCGGCGACTTGTAGCGCAGGATTTCGTCGCGCTTGTACTGGCCCAGGCCGTGCTCGGCCGAGATCGAGCCGGAAAAGCGCGCGGCGTTGTCGTGCACCACGCGGCTCACCTCGCCCGCGCGCGCCATGAAGGCGTCCTCGTCGCCGCCTTCTGGATGCGCGATGTTGTAATGCAGGTTGCCGTCGCCCAGGTGGCCGAAAGTGACCATGCGCACGCCGGGGAAGGCGCGCTGCAGCTCGGCGTCGGTGACGGCGATGTACTCGGCAATGCGCGAGATCGGCACTGAGACGTCGTGCTTGATCTGCTTGCCCTCGTGCACCTGCGCCTCGGGGATGTTCTCGCGCAGCGCCCACAGCGCTTCGGCCTGCGCCTCGCTCGCGGCCACCGCGGCATCGAGCACCAGGCCGCGCTCGGCCGCCTCGGCCAGCGCTCCCTGCAGGGCGGCGTCGAGGCTTTCGGCGCTCGCGGTATCCGATAGTTCCAGCAACACGTATTGCGCATGCGCCTGCGCCAACGGCAGCCGGGTCGCGGGAAAGTGCTTTGCCACCAGCGACAGGCAAAATGCCGACATCAGCTCGAAGCCGGTGACGCGGTCGCCGCACGCGCCCTGGATGTGCGACAGCAGTTCCAGCGCCTTTGCCGGGCTCTCCAGCGCCACCAGCGCGGTGGCCTTGGCTCGCGGCCGCGGAAAGAGCTTGAGCACCGCCGCGGTGATGATCCCCAGCGTGCCCTCGGCGCCGACGAACAGCTGTTTCAGGTCGTAGCCGGTATTGTCCTTCCTCAAGCCGCGCAAGCCATCCCAGATCTGCCCGTCGGGCAGCACCACTTCCAGGCCGAGCACCAGGTCGCGCGCGTTGCCGTAGCGCAGCACCGCGGTGCCGCCGGCGTTGGTGGAGAGGTTGCCGCCGATCTCGCAGCTGCCTTCGGCCGCGAGCGACAGCGGAAACAGGCGTCCCGCCGCGGCGGCCGCCTGCTGCAGATTGGCGAGCACGCAGCCGGCCTCGACGGTGATGGTGTTGTTGACCGCATCGACCGCGCGGATGCGGTTCAGGCGCGACAGCTTGAGCACGATCTGGCCGCCACCCGCATCCGGGGTGGCGCCGCCGCACAGGCCGGTGTTGCCGCCCTGAGGCACGATCGCGGTTTGGGTCGCGGCGCAAAGCTTCACCACTGCGGCGACTTCCGCCGTGCTGGCCGGCTTCACCACCGCCAGCGGCTTGCCGAAGTAGCGCTTGCGCCAGTCGGTGGCGTAGGGGGCCACATCCTGCGGGTCGGTGATGACCGCGGCTTTGCCGACGATGGCGTTGAGTTGTTCAATCAGTTGCGTCATGTCTTTGCGTTCGAGTATTGATAAATCGATTCTACTGCAAATGAAAAGGGCAACCGCATGGGTTGCCCTTTTCCCGGCCTTGCCGGCTCAGTGCCCGTAGAGCACGCTAGGCAGCCACAGTCCAATTCCGGGGAACATGTAAAGCAGGAACACTGCGAACACCTGGATCGCCATGAACGGCATCATGCCGGCGAAAATCTGGTTCAGCGTCACATGCGGCGGCGACACGCCCTTGAGATAGAACGCCGCCATCGCCACCGGCGGCGACAGGAACGCAGTCTGCAGGTTGAGCGCCACCAAGAGGCCGAAGAACAGCGGATCGACGCCGAATTTCGGCAGCAGCGGAATGAAAATCGGCATGAAAATGATGATGATCTCGGTCCACTCCAGCGGCCAGCCGAGGATGAAAATGATGGACTGCGCAAGGAGCATGAACTGCACCGGCGTCAGGCCGAGAGACATCACCCAGTTTTCCACGATCTCCTGCCCGCCGAGCAGTGCGAAGGCGGCGGAGAAGATGCTCGATCCGACGAACAGCCAGCACACCATCGCCGTGGTCTTGCCGCAGAGGAAGGACGAGTCCTTGAGGATCGAGCCGAGATCCTTCATCGTCGTCCAGATCACGCCCGCGGCGCCGGCGCCCGCCGCTTTCTCGCGCCAGTGGTTGATGAAGCGATAGACCGCCGCCAGGAGCAATCCCCCCAGGGCGCCCACCGCCGCCGCCTCGGTCGGCGTGGCCAGGCCGGCCACGATCGACCCCAGCACCGCGAGGATCAGCAGCGCCAGCGGGAAAAACGAACCGAGCAGCATCTTGAATACCTCGAGCCGCTCCCAGTTCCACATCACGTACAGGACGGCGAGCCCGGCGGCAAACAGCCCAAGCATGACCCAGAACCAAACCGGCGCCGGCAGGCGCTCCTGCGCGGCGGCTGGTGCGGCAGCCGGCGTGACGGCTGCGGCCGGCGTCCCGGCTACGACGGCTTTTTCCGCCTGCGACTGCGGCGCGTCCCCAGCCTTGGCTTCTTCTGCCGGAGGTTCCTTCAGCCCATCCTCGCTGCTCTCCTGGCCGATGAGCCCGCTGGATTCCTCCTTCGCGTCTGAAACGACGCCACCGCCGGCTTCGACCAAGCCCGTCGTATCCACGACCACGGGCGTGGTCGCCAGCGAGTAGGTGACACCGAGCACCGCGACGGCCAATAGCAGCGGCGCGAGCGTGACGATCAGTTGCCCGAGCACGGTGCGCTTCGGCACGCTACCATCGGAGACGAGCGCACGCGACAACCCAACAAGCGCATTCCTGCCGCGCTTGGCCAACGACTGCGCCAAGGCGGGAAGTTGCACGAACCGTTCGGCGAGCGGAAGCGGCGGCATCAGCGAAGGCTTCCACAACGCCAGCACGATGACGTAGCCGACATACAGCCCGGCGAGCATGATGCCGGGGAAGAACGCGCCGGCGTAGAGCTGCACCACCGACACGCCCGCGGTCGCGCCATAGAGGATCAGCAGCACCGAGGGCGGTATCAGGATGCCGAGCGTGCCGCCGGCGGTGATCACGCCGGCGCCGATCTTGACGTTATAGCCGGCCTTGAGCATCGCCGGAAACGCGAGCAGCCCCATCAGCGTCACCACCGCGCCGATAATGCCGGTGGCGGTGGCGAAAATCGCGCAGGTGACGATAGTGGCCACCGCCAGCGAACCCGGCACGCGCGCCATCGCCAGGTGCAGCGCCTTGAACAGGCGGTCGATGAGCGCCGCGCGCTCGACGAGGTAGCCCATGAACACGAACAGCGGCACCGCGATCAGCACGTCGTTCGACATCACGTAATACGCGCGCTGCACCATCAGGTCGAGGATCTGCCGGTTGGCGAGCGCCGGGTTTACGCTGCGGTAGGCCAGCCAGCCGAAGAACACGCCCATGCCCATGAGGGTGAACGCGGTGGGAAATCCCATCATGATGCCGACCACGATCAGCGCCAGCATCAGCAGGCCGTAGTGCCCGTTGCTCATGTGACCCCAGGGCATCAGCACCAGTATCGGGATCAGGAGGATCGCCATCAGCCCGAAGCCGAACCACAATTCCTTGCGAATCTTCATTGGCCCTGCTCCTGCTTGATCACGAACGCGTCGAGTTTTTGGATGTCCTCGTCCTTGACGTGGACCATGTTCTTCAGCTTCTCGACGTCGACTTCCTGCACGTCCGCCACGCGCGAGGGCCACTCGCCTTCCCTGATGCAAATCACGCAGCGGATGATTTCGACGATGCCCTGCACCAGCAGGAACGCCCCGGCTACCGGAATGACGGTCTTGAACGGATAGACCGGGGGACCGTCCGAGGTGATGTTCGAATGTTCGTTCATCGCCCAGGATTCGCCGGCGTAGATGTAGCCCGCATAGGCGAGCGCGACGACGCCGGGAATGAAGAACAGTATATAGAGCACCAGGTCCAGGCTCGCCTGGGTGCGCGGTGTGAAAAAACCATACAGCACGTCGCCGCGCACGTGCCCGCCTTTCGCCAGGGTGTAGGCGCCCGCCATCATGAACAGGGTTCCGTACATCATGACCATTTCATCGAAAGCCCAGGAGTGCGGAGTGTCCAGCGCATAGCGCGAGAACACCTCCCAGGAGACCTGCAAAGTGAGGGCGACGATCAGCCAGGAAAACGACTGGCCGACGAAGGTACTGATCCGGTCGATCGCAAGGAGAAATTTTTGCATGCCTTTTCCTGTCAAAAAAAATCAGCCACCCGGACCTTTCCGGATGGCTGATGAATGGTGCGAATATCCCTCAAGCCTTTTTCGGCTCAGCCTTCTTGGCCCCGAAGTAAAAATTCACGGCCATGCGGCGGCTGACTATGGTGTCCTGATCCCATTTCACCGCGCGCTCGGCGTATACCTTTTGCGATGCGGCGATTTCCTTGAACATGGGGTTTTCCCCCGATTTCTTGACGATGATCGCGTCCCACAGCTTGAGCTGGTCAGCCAGAATCGAATCCGGGGTCTTGTAGAACTTGACCTTGTCCTTGACCTGCAGCTCGATGTAGTCCTTGGAATAGCGGTCGATCGCTTTCCAGGACATGTCGGCGGATGCCGCTTCCACGGCATTGGCGATGATCGCCTTCATTTTCACCGGCAGCGCATCGTACTTCGGCTTGTTGAAGATGATCTCGAAGGTCTCGGCGCTCTGGTGGTAGCTCTGCAGCATGCACACCTTGGACACGTCGGGGAAGCCGAGCAGGCGGTCGGAGGTGGCGTTGTTGAACTCCGCCCCGTCGAGCAGGCCGCGGTCCAGGGCCGGCACGATCTCGCCGCCGGGAAGCGCATTGACCGCCGCGCCCATCGCGGTGAATAGGTCGATCGCCAGGCCGTTGGTGCGGAACTTGAGGCCCTTGAAATCCGCAGTCTTGGTAATCGGCTTCTTGAACCAGCCCAGCGGCTGCGTCGCCATCGGGCCGTAAAGGAAAGACTGGATGGTGGTGATGCCGATCGAATTATAGAGCTTGGCCAGCAGTTCCTTGCCGCCGCCGTACTTGTGCCAGGACAGCAGCATATTGGCGTCCATGCCGAATGCCGGGCCCGAATTCCACAGCGCCAGCGCATTCTGCTTGCCGTAGTTGTAGCCCAGCACCCCGTGCCCGCCGTCCAGCGTGCCCTTGGCCACCGCTGTCAGCAGTTCGAACGCGGGCACCACCGC
>CABEAF010000427.1_pt1 | contig 10301 bp, 6 predicted proteins | sample 3132321 | NCBI WGS metagenome assembly CABEAF01 (sample SAMEA5534342, study PRJEB31848) | metagenome | biome: tundra; feature: field; material: soil | place: USA | collected 2013-05 | depth 0.45 m
ACCCTGGACGATGCCGCCACGCGCAATGCGCTCAGCCCGGAGATGGTGGAGGAATTGCAGGTGGCAGTCGATGCGGCCGCCGCAGACGCCACGCTGCGCGCGGTGGTGCTGCGCGGCGCCAATGGTTTCTTCTGCGCCGGCGGCAGCGTGGGCAGTTTTCAGAAAAGCCAGCAGAGCACGGCGGCGGCGGGGGAAACCGACCCGATCGCCGCGCACAATCGGACCTTCGGTGATTTCATGATTGCGCTCGCGCGCCTGCCCAAAGTGGTGGTGGCCGTGGTCGAGGGTGCAGCCATGGGCGGCGGCTTCGGCCTCGCCTGCGCCGCCGACATCGCGCTCGCGCGCAAGGATGCGAAATTCGCGCTCAGCGAAACCACGCTCGGCCTGGTGCCGGCCCAGATCGCCCCTTTTGTCGTCGCGCGCATCGGCCAGGCCCAGGCGCGCCGGCTCGCGCTGTCGGGCGAGCGCATCGACGGGACCGAGGCGGCGCGCATCGGCTTGGTCGATTTCGTCGCCGAGGATGCAACTGCCCTGGAAGCCAGTCTGCTGGCCGTTCTACAGGGCATCGCGCGCTGCGCTCCGGGCGCGAACGCCGCCACCAAGGCGCTGCTGCAGGAATGCGCCGAAGTGGAGCTCGGGCCGATTCTCGATCGCGCGGCACAGGCGTTTGCGCGCCAGATGCGCACGGAAGGCGCCGAGGGCGTGGCCGCGTTCCGCGACAAGCGCGACGCTGCGTGGGTGGAAAAAATTAAGCAGCTTCCGAAGCCATGACTGAAAAGATCGTGCGCATCGGCGGCGCCTCGGGTTTCTGGGGCGACAGTTCGGTTGCCTGCGCGCAACTGGTGCGCCGCGGGCAAGTCGATTATCTTGTGTTCGACTATCTGGCCGAGCTCACCATGTCCATTCTGGCGGCGGCGCGCGCCAAAGCACCGGATGCGGGCTATGCCACCGATTTCGTCGATGTGGCCATGAAAAGCGTCATCCGCGACATCGGCGACAAGGGCATCAAGGTGGTGAGCAACGCGGGCGGCGTGAATCCCGCCGGCTGCGCCGCGGCGCTGGCGAGGCTCGCCGAGGAAACGGGCGTGAAGCTCAGGATCGCCATCGTCGAGGGCGACGACGTGCTGCCGCGCATGGCGGAACTGCGCGCGGCCGGGGTGCGCGAAATGTACTCCGGCACCGAGTTGCCGCAAAAGATTCTCTCCGCCAACGCTTATCTGGGTGCGATTCCGATCGCGCGCGCGCTCGCCGCCGGCGCCGACGTGGTCATCACCGGTCGCTGCGTCGACAGCGCGGTGGCGCTGGGGCCGCTCGTCTACGAGTTCGGCTGGCGCGAGGACGATTACGATCGTCTCGCCGCGGGCAGTCTCGCCGGCCACATCATCGAGTGCGGCTGCCAGGCCACAGGCGGCCTGCATACCGACTGGGAGTCAGTGCCGCGCTGGGAGGACATCGGCTATCCTATTCTCGAGTGCCACGCCGACGGCAGCTTCGTCGTCACCAAGGCGCCGGGCACGGGCGGCCTGGTCAGCCGCGCGGTGGTGGCGGAGCAGATGCTCTACGAAATGGGCGATCCGGGCGCCTACGTCCTGCCCGACGTGGTGTGCGATGTCACCGGTGTCGACATCGTCGAGGTGGGTCCGGACCGGGTGCGGGTGAGCGGGGCGCGCGGGCTTGCGCCCACGCCGACTTACAAAGTCTGCGCAACCTACCCGGATGGCTACCGCTGCACCGCGATCCTGAACATCATCGGCATAGCCGCGGCGAAGAAGGCGCGGCGCACGGCCGAGGCGATTCTGGCGCGCACCCGGGCGATATTCCGCGAGCAGAACCTTGCCGATTATTCCGCCGCGCGCATCGAGGTGCTCGGCGCCGAAACCGTGTACGGTCCGCACGCGCGCACTGCCGACACGCGCGAAGCGGTGCTGCGCCTCGCGGTGGCGCACGGCAATCGCCAGGCGCTGGAAATCTTTTCGCGCGAAATCGCGCCCGCGGGCACGTCCTGGTCGCCCGGCACCACCGGCATGGGCGGCGGGCGGCCCAAGGTCGCGCCGGCGGTCAAGCCCTGTTTCTTCCTGCTCGACAAATCGAAATGCGAGGCGAGCATCACGCTGGATGGCGAGCGCCAAGTGGTGGCTGTTCCCGCCGCTGGCGGTTACGCCGAGCATTTGCGCAAGCGCGCGCCGGCGCAGGGCGGAACCCTGATGCCGCAGGGCGCGACGCAGGCCTTGCCGCTGGTGCGGCTCGCCTGGGGCCGCAGCGGCGACAAGGGCGATAGCGCCAACATCGGCATCATCGCCCGCCGTCCCGAGTTTCTGCCGCTGTTGCGCGCCCAGCTGACGCCCGCGGCGGTGAAACAGTATTTTTCCCATCTGGTGCAGGGCGAAGTCGAGCGCTTCGAAGTGCCCGGCATTCACGCGTTCAATTTCCTCCTGCATGAGGCGCTGGGCGGGGGCGGCATGGCCTCACTGCGCGTCGATCCGCTGGCCAAGGGATACGCGCAGATGCTGCTCGATTTTCCGGTTGCAGTGCCCGAGGAGTGGCTCGAACTCTACGCCTTAGCCTAGCGTAGGCACTGATCGCGGCGAGGGCGCCGCTCCAACAAGCGCAGGTGCAAGCTTGGCCCGACCGCGGTATCATTGCCAACTATCACCGACACCCATAGGTAGTATCCAAGAGCTTTATGGCAACCAAATCTAGGGCTTACAACGCCGAGGACATCGAAATCCTGGAGGATCTGTCGCCGATCCTGCACCGGCCGGGCATGTATACCGACCCCTCCAACCCCAACCACGCGCTGGTGGAAGTGATCGACAATTCCTCGGACGAGGGCCTGGCCGGCTTCGCCAAGAACATTGCCGTGGTGTTGTATGAAGACGGCTCGGCCGAAGTCGCCGACGATGGCCGCGGCATCCCGGTCGGCATCCATCCCAAAAAGAAGGTCCCGGCAGTGCAGGTGATTTTCACCACCCTGCATTCGGGCGGCAAGTTCAGGAAGACCGACAAGGACGCCGTCTATCGCATCGCCGGCGGCCTGCACGGCGTTGGCATCTGCGTCACCAACGCGCTCGCGACGCGCCTCGAAGTCGAAGTCAGGCGCGACGGCGCCTGCCACCGGCTGGTGTTCGCCGACAACGGCAAGGTGAAAGAGCCGCTGAAGAAAATCGGCACGGCCGCGCCGCGCGAAAGCGGCACGCGCATCCGCTTCTGGCCCGATCCCAAGTATTTCCATTCGCCCAGGATCGTCACCGCCGACATCGCGGCGCTGCTGCGCGCCAAGGCGATGCTGCTGCCCGGGGTGCGCTTCACGCTCGGGGTGGAGAAGAACGGCAAGATCGAGCAAAGCGAATGGCACTTTCCCGAAGGCATCAAAGGCTATTTCGCCAGCGCCGTGGCCGGACTCGATCCGGTGGCGGAGACTTTCTTCGGCGAGCGCTACATCGCCGCGCAATCGGAGTCGGACAGCTTTGCCGAAGGCGAGGGCGCGCTGTGGGCCATCGCCTGGACCCCCGAGGGGGAGGTGGTGGCCGAATCCTACGTCAACATGATCCCCACGCGCCACGGCGGCACGCATGTCGCCGGCTTGCGCGAGGGCGTGTACAACGCCATCCGCAATTTCATCGACCTGCACGCCATGGGCCAGCGCGGCATCAAGATCGTGCCCGAAGACGTGTGGTCGCGCGCTTCCTACGTGCTGTCGGTGAAAATGCTCGATCCGCAGTTCAAGGGCCAGGTGAAGAACGAGCTGATATCGCGCGACGGGGTCAAGCTCATGGCACAGATGGTGCGCGACCCGTTCGAGTTGTGGCTCAACCAGCATGTGGACGAGGGCAAGCGCATCGCCGAACTGGTGATGCGCCAGGCCATGACGCGCACGCGCGCGGCGCAAAAAGTGGAGCGGCGCAAGAGCTCGGGCGTGGCGGTGCTGCCGGGCAAGCTCACCGACTGCGCCTCCGACGACCCGGAGCGGAACGAACTGTTCATCGTCGAGGGGGATTCGGCCGGCGGTTCGGCGAAGCAGGCGCGCGACAAGGAGTTCCAGGCGGTGCTGCCCCTGAAAGGTAAACCCAAGAACACCTGGCAGGATTCGCCCGACACCCTGTACTCGAACAAGGAAATCGAAGCCATCGCGCTGGCGATCGGCATCGATCATCACCAGCGCGGCGAGGCGATCGACCTCGCGCGGCTGCGCTATCGAAAAATCATCATCCTTGCCGATGCCGACGTCGACGGCGCGCACATCCAGGTGTTGCTGCTGACGCTGTTCTTCCGCCATTTTCCGCGGCTGATCGAAACCGGCTCGGTGTACGTGGCGCAGCCGCCCTTGTTTCGCATCGACGTACCCTCGATGGGCAAGGGCAAGCCGGCGCGCAAGCTCTATGCGCTGGACAAACAGGAGCTCGCGGCGATCGAGGAGAAGCTCCAGGACGAAGGCATGGACGAGGGCAAATGGGCGGTGAGCCGCTTCAAGGGCCTGGGCGAGATGAGCCCGGAGCAGCTGTGGGAGACCACGCTCAACCCGGACACGCGGCGCATGCTGCCGGTGCAGGTTGAAGACGCGGCGCTCGACGCCGATCGTTCCGTGTTCAATATGATGATGGGCAAGGAGAATGCGTCGCAAAGGCGAGAGTGGATGGAGACTTACGGCAACCTCGTGGATGCCGATATTTCTTAAGGTCCTTTTCAGAATGAAATCGCCAGATATTGTCATTCCGAGTGCAGCGAGGAATCTGCTTTTGCGCGGCAAGAAAGCAGATTCCTCGGCCTGCGGCCTCGGAATGACAGGTAATAATAGGCGGTTTGAAATATAGTCGCAGGAATCAATTCAATGGGAAATCAGAACGATTTGTTTGAAAGCCTGGCTGTGACCGCGACAGAAAATGCATTGAAGCCTGAGATCGTAGCGGGCGGCAGCCCCGCGCCCGACAAGAACGGCGACAACAACGCCGACAAAAACGATGACGTCAGCGGCGCGCTGCTGCCGGCGGCCGTGAAGAACGGCAATTCCGGCGGCGGTGGCGGCTTGCCGCCCGACTTCGCGCCGTTCTCGGGCGAATTCGGCGATACGCTGCCGCTCGCGAAATACGCGGCGCTGCAATATCTGCAATACGCGGTGAGCACGGTCAAGGATCGCGCGCTGCCGCGCGTCGCCGACGGCCAGAAGCCGGTGCAGGCGCGCATCCTCTACGCCATGTGGGAGATGAACGGGCGCGCCGGCACGCCGCGCAAGAAATCCGCGCGCGTGGTCGGCGACGTGCTGGGCAAGTTCCATCCGCATGGCGACGCCTCGGTCTACGACGCGATGGTGCGCATCGCGCAGGACTTCAGCCTGCGCTATCCGCTGGTGGACGGCGAGGGCAACTTCGGCTCGCGCGACGGCGACGAGCCGGCGGCGATGCGCTACACCGAGGCGCGGCTGACCAAATTCGCCGAGGTGCTGCTGGCCGAACTCGACAGCGGCACCGTGGATTTTGCGCCCAATTACGACGGCAGCATGGTCGAGCCGCAGGTGCTGCCCGCGCGCCTGCCGGTGGTGCTCCTGAACGGCGCCTCGGGCATCGCCGTGGGCATGGCGACCGAAGTGCCGAGCCACAACCTGAGCGAAGTCGCGAATGCCGCCATCGCCCTCATCCGCGAGCCCGAGCTCACGCTCGCAGGGGTGATGAAATACATCAAGGGTCCGGACTTCCCGGGCGGCGGCCAGATCATCACGCCGCGCGCCGAGATGCGCGAGGCCTATGCCAGCGGACGCGGCTCGGTGCGCGTGCGCGCGCGCTGGAGCGTAGAGCGGCTGGCGCGCGGACAATGGCAGATGGTGGTGCACGAACTGCCGCCGGGCGCCTCGTCGCGCAAAGTGCTGGAGGAAATCGAGGCCATCACCAATCCCCAGTCCCGGCCGGGCAAGAAGTCGCTCACGCCCGAGCAGCAGCGGGAAAAGCAGCTGATGCTGTCCATGCTCGATCGCGCGCGCGACGAGTCCGACCGTACTCACCCGGTGCGCCTGGTGTTCGAGCCCAAGTCCTCGCGCCAGGACGAGAACGAGTTCGTCAATCTGCTGCTGGCGAAAACCAGCATGGAGACCAACGCCTCGATCAACCTGGTGATGGTCGGCCTCGATGGGCGGCCCACCGGCAAGAACCTGAAGGACATCCTCGCCGAGTGGCTGGAATTCCGCTTCGCCACGGTGACGCGGCGCTCGAGATTCCGCCTGGACAAGGTGCTCGACCGCATGCACGTGCTCGAAGGGCGCCTGCTGGTCTTGCTCAACGTGGACAAGGTGATCAAGCTCATCCGCAACTCCGACGACCCCAAACCCGACCTGATGCGCGTGTTCAAGCTCACCGATCGCCAGGCCGAGGACATCCTCGAAATGCGCCTGCGCCAGTTGGCCAAGCTGGAAAACATCCGGCTGGAGAAGGAACTCGACGGCCTGACGAAGGAGCAGAAGGGTCTGGAGAAAGTGCTGGGCAGCCGCAAGTCGCTGGAGGCGCTGGTGATCGAGGAAATCGAGGCCGACATCAAGGCCTTCGGCGACAAACGCCGCACGGTGATCGAAGAATCGGAAAAGGCGATGCTCGAGACGCCGGTGCTCGACGAACCGGCGACCGTGATTTTCTCGAAAAACGGCTGGGTGCGCTCGCGTCAGGGCCACGGCGTGGATCCAGTTTCGCTCTCGTTCAAGGAGGGCGACAGCCTGGCTGCGCTGCTACCCTGCCGCACCGTGGACCCGGTGATTTTCCTCGACTCAGGCGGCCGCGCCTACAGCGTGGAGGCGGCGAGCTTGCCGAGCGCGCGCGGCGACGGCGCGCCGGCCTCGTCGCTGGTGGAAGTGCAGGGCGGGGCCAAGATCATGCATTGCGTCGCGGGCAGGCCCGAGGGCAAGGTGCTGGTCGCCTCCAGCGGCGGCTATGGCTTTATCTGCAGCATCGGCGACATGGTCTCCAACCGCCGCGCCGGGCGCGAATTCATGAGCGTCGAAGCAGGCGAGACGCCGCTCGCGCCTTTCATCTTCGAGGATACGCCGGGCAACCATGTCGTCGCGCTGTCCGGCGAGGGACGGTTGCTTGCCTTCGATATTTCCGAAATGCGCGCCATGACGAGGGGGCGCGGCGTGATCGTCATGGGCCTGGAAAAGGGCGAGAAGCTGCTCGCGGCAGCGGTGACGCGGCTCACCTCGGTCACGGTCAGCGGCATCGGCCGCGGCGGCAAGGAAAAAGCGCTGGAGATCAAAGGCGAAAAACTGCGCCACCATGTCGGCCACCGGGCGCGCATGGGACGCGTGCTGCCGGAGAAACTCAAGTCGCCGATGGGGCTCGCCATTCCGCCGAAACTGCAACTGGACGCTAAGTAGGCACTGCGCGAGCCCCGGAGGGGGTGCGCCTCCTCGGCTAGCCCCGCCTTCGGGGCACCGGCGCGCGAATTTGTGATCAGGACTCGATACTACTGCTGCAATGCGGTAAAATCACGCGTTTTTCGGCCAATTGACCTCGTCGCACCATGTCACTCATCGTCCAGAAATTCGGCGGTACCTCGGTGGGCTCGATCGAGCACATCAAGAACGTCGCCAAGCGCGTCGCCCGCTGGAAGGCGCAAGGGCACCGGCTGGTAATCGTCCCCTCGGCCATGTCGGGGGAGACCAACCGGCTGATCGCGCTCGCCAAGGAGATCTCGCCCGACCCCGACCCGCGCGAGCTGGACGTGATCGCCTCCACCGGCGAGCAGGTCACCATCGGCCTCTTGTCCATGGCGCTGATGGAGCAGGGGGTGAAGGCGAAGAGCTACACCGGCGCCCAGGTCAAGGTGCTCACCGACAGCGCGTTCACCAAGGCGCGCATAGAACGCATCGACGAGAATCGGGTGCGCGCCGATCTCGACGCGGGTTTCGTGGTGGTGGTCGCCGGTTTCCAGGGCGTGGACGTCGCCGGCAACATCACCACGCTCGGGCGCGGCGGTTCCGACACTTCGGCAGTGGCGCTGGCGGCCGCGCTCAAGGCCGACGAGTGCCAGATCTACACCGATGTCGACGGCGTCTACACCACCGATCCGCGCATCGTGCCGGAGGCGCGGCGCATGGACACCATCACCTTCGAAGAAATGCTCGAGATGGCGAGCCTGGGCTCGAAAGTGCTGCAGATCCGCTCGGTCGAGTTCGCCGGCAAGTACAAAGTGAAGCTGCGCGTGCTGTCCTCCTTCGACGAGAAGGACGGCCCGGGCACGCTGATTACGTATGAGGAAGACGATAAAATGGAAAAAGCCGTTATTTCCGGCATCGCGTTCAACCACGACGAAGCCAAGATCACCGTCATGGGCGTGCCCGACCGCCCGGGCATCGCCTACCAGATACTCGGGCCGATCGGCGAAGCCAACATCGACGTCGACATGATCATTCAGAACGCCAGCGTCGATGGCATGACCGATTTCTCCTTTACGGTGAATCGCAGCGAGTATGCCAAGGCGATGGAGGTGCTGAACAAGCAGGTGAAGAGCCACATCAAGGCGACCGACATCCGCGGCGACGCCAAGGTCTGCAAGGTGTCCCTGGTGGGCGTGGGCATGCGCACCCACGCCGGCGTCGCGGGAAAAATGTTCCGCACCCTGGCCGAGGAAGGCATCAACATCCAGATGATCTCCACTTCTGAGATCAAGATTGCGGTGGTGATCGACGAGAAATACATGGAGCTCGCGGTGCGGGCGCTGCATAAAGCCTTTGACCTGGATCAGCCGCGGTGATCCAGGGTGGCTTTCCACCTCGAGCAGCACACATGATATAGTTTCAAGCAGATCCGGAGAGGTGGCCGAGTGGTCGAAGGCGCGCCCCTGCTAAGGGCGTATATGCTCAAAACGCGTATCGAGGGTTCGAATCCCTCCCTCTCCGCCAGTAGCCTATAATCCCTTGATGCAAAGGGATTCCTGGAAAATCAAGCCCTTCCGAACCTCGGGTGTACCCGTAATGTGCCCCCAGGAGGTCTCCGTGAAGCTATACAAGCGCCCCGACGGGCGGTCCGAAAATTGGTATGTCCGTCTCATTATTCCCTCCGCGTTGCAATCGGTTTTCGATGCCGACCGTTTCATAAAGTCAACCAAGTCTAGCGACAAAACTTTAGCCCGCGCCCGGGCCGCCGAAATCGTGGCAGTGTGGGAGCGCAAGCTCTACCACCAGGCCATGACGTTGCGCGATAGCGGACGGTTCGAGGAGCGAGAACCGCGCCCAGCTGTCATTTCGCAAGACCTGATTGAGTTGCTTTGCACAAGCCGCATCGGTTCGCACCTGCAGACCGACGATGCTGAACGTGTCGTTGGATTGACGGAGAAGCAATCGCTGGAAATTGACAACTCTGTCCTGGCCCGCCTAGCAGATGCAACCGCGGTCGCCATCCGCGGCAAGGGTGCCACAAAGGAATACGCCCGGCTCCATGAAGACGCGGAAGATTGGGCGCATCAGCTTGGATACGATTTTGACGATAGCGACCCGTTATTGCCCGAATACGTGGTTGCGTTTGCTAAGGCGCAAAAGCAGGCGCTGGACCTGATTGCCAAGCGCCAGACGGGCGAGAACGCTAGGACCCCTGACGACTCGCTCGGCAATTCCCTCGGTGAACTTGCCGAAGCGTGGCGTAAAGAAAACGAAAAGCGGCTCGACGAAAGAAGGGTTTATCGCCGAACGGAAACTACGCCTTCCCGCAGGCGATTTTCCACAATTCTTCTAATCCGCTGTTTGGCGAGACTGGTGCCCAATCGCCAGGCACAACGTTAAAGTCAACTACTTCGCCTTCAGCCATGCTTTCAGTGTGCGAAGTGAAATAGAGCAGACGCGATTGCGCTAGCTTGCAGTCGTACTCATATTCCACCTTTTCAGACTTGAATGGCTCACGCTCGTGGAGTTGTTGGGTCACCTTGAAATCATTCATAGCCCACATTTTCACACTGTTGTCGGCCCCCCAGCGAATCGTCGAGGGGTCGACGTAAAGGGTGTCGGTTGGATTGCTGCCAACCTTAACCCAGTCCGCCAACGCGCTGCTGCTCACCGCAGCGAGCAGCAACATCAGAATAGCTTTACGCATTGAAATCAGCATTGCTTTCTCCTGCTCAAAAACGCGTTGAAGTATAGGGTCTAAATCGCGTTGGTTCGCGGCGAATTGTGTAAGAAATTGTTTCCGTCGCATCCGTCGCCTCGAGCCCAGCGCTGTTGCTGGGTTTTTTTGATATCAGCGATTCATGCATCCAACAACGGGGCCGCACCTAACCGCTTCGCCCTCGCCGCCATAGCGGCCTCTAGCGACTCCCGTGCGCGCTTCGCGAGC
>CABEAF010000457.1_pt1 | contig 9885 bp, 8 predicted proteins | sample 3132321 | NCBI WGS metagenome assembly CABEAF01 (sample SAMEA5534342, study PRJEB31848) | metagenome | biome: tundra; feature: field; material: soil | place: USA | collected 2013-05 | depth 0.45 m
CTGTCGCTGGCGCAGATCTGCGGGCGCCTGCTCGGCTTCGCGGCGTATTCTTTCGACGATTTCGCCGGCTACTGCATGGCCGCGTCTTCTTTTCTGGGACTTGCCCACACCTATCGCCGTAATGAGCACATCCGCGTGGCGCTGCTCGTCGACCGCTTCAGCGGCGGCAAGCGCCGGCTGCTCGAAACGCTGTGTCTGACGGCAAGCACTTTCCTGATCGGCTTCTTCGCCTGGTATGCGACCGACATGGCCTGGACCTCGTACGCGATCGATGACGTGTCGCAGGGGCTGGTGCCGGTGCCGCTGTGGGTGCCGCAAAGCGGCATGGCACTGGGTCTCCTCATCATGTCGATTGCACTGCTCGACGATCTCGTCGCGGCGCTCACCGGCGGCACGCCCTCCTACCTGGTAGCCGAACAAAGCAAGAAAATCGCGATGTCGGAAAACATCTAGCGCCATGAATACGCTCGGCATCACGCTGTTCCTGCTCGCCCTGCTCGGCGTGCTGCTCGCCGGCGGCGTATGGATCGCCATCGTGCTGCTGGCCATGGGTTGGGCGGCGATGGAGCTGTTTACGTCCACGCCGGTGGGCAAGCTCATGGCCACCACGGTGTGGGGATCGAGTGCGAACTGGTCGCTTACCGCGCTGCCGTTGTTCATCTGGATGGGCGAGATCCTGTTCCGCAGCCGCATTTCCGAGGATATGTTCCGCGGCCTCGCCCCTTGGCTCACCGCATTGCCCGGACGGCTGATGCATTGCAACGTGATCGGCTGCGGCATTTTCGCGGCGATTTCGGGCTCGTCCGCCGCCACCGCCGCCACCATCGGCAAGATGACCGTGCCGGAACTGCTCAAGCGCGGCTACCACGAGCCCATGGTCATCGGCTCGCTCGCCGGCGCCGGCACCCTGGGGCTGCTGATCCCGCCCTCCATCATCATGATAGTCTACGGTGTCGCCGCCGACGTCTCCATCGCGCGGCTGTTCATCGCCGGCGTGCTGCCCGGCATCATGCTCATGAGCCTGTTCTCCGGCTACATCATTCTCTGGGCTTTGCTCAACCCCGACAAGACCCCGCCCTCGGACATCCACATGAGCTTCGCCGAGAAGCTTTACGCCTCGCGCCTGCTCATTCCCACGGTGCTGCTGATCGCCGCGGTGATCGGCTCGATCTACAGCGGCATCGCCACGCCCACCGAAGCGGCGGTGCTGGGCGTGGTGGGCTCGCTCATCCTGTCGTTGGCCTCCGGCTCGCTCGACTGGGAGACGTTCTACGGCAGCGTCATGGGAGCGATGCGCACTTCCTGCATGATCGCCTTCATTCTCACCGGCGCCGCGTTCCTCACCGTTGCCATGGGATTCACCGGCATTCCCAAGGCGATGGCGGCCTGGATCACCGGGCAGGCGCTCTCGCCCACCATGCTGATCGCGGTGCTGACGCTGCTGTTCATCGTCCTGGGCTGTTTCCTCGACGGCATTTCCATGGTGGTGCTCACCGCCGCGGTCATCCTGCCCACGGTGCAGGCGGCGCACATCGACCTCTTGTGGTTCGGCATTTTCATCGTCCTGGTGGTGGAAATGGCCCAGATCACCCCGCCCGTGGGCTTCAACCTTTACGTGCTGCAAGGCATGACCGGCAAGGATATTTTTTCTATCGGCAAGCACGCCCTGCCGTTTTTCTTTCTGATGGTGATCGCGGTCGCGATCATCTGGATTTTCCCCGAGATCGTCACCTACCTGCCGCAGCGCATGCTGGGCAACAACTGATGCGCCCAGCCTGATGCGCAACGACAGCGGCCAGCCCGTCTACCTGACCGAGGACATCCGCGCCCTGGAGCGCATCGCGGCCGAGCGCCCCGGCGCCCCGCCGCTGATGCAACTGGCCGGTCTCGCCGCCGCTGAATACGCGCGCGAGTTGCTCGGCGAGTACGGCAGGAACGTGCTGGTGCTGGCCGGTCCGGGCAACAACGGCGGCGACGCGTTCGAGGTCGCGACGCAGCTCAAGCGCTGGTTCTACCGCGTCGAACTGGTATTCGCCGGGGATGAACACCGGCTATCGGAAGATGCGCTCGGCGCGCTCAGGAAATGGCGCGCGTGCGGGGGCAATACTTATGCCGCGCCGCCGGCAGCGCTGCGGCCGGACCTGGTGGTGGACGGCCTGTTCGGCATCGGTCTTGCGCGAGCGCTCGAAGGCGGCTACGCTGAACTCATCGCGGCCATCAACCGCCTGCCCGGACCCAAGCTCGCGCTGGACATCGCCAGCGGCATCAACGCCGATACCGGCGCGGTGATGGGCACGGCCCTGCGCGCCACCCACTGCATCACCTTCATCGCGCTCAAGCCCGGCCTGCTCACGCTGGATGGCCCGGACTATTGTGGAAAACCCGGCGGTGAGATCCGCGTTGCCGATCTCGGCCTCGACGTCGGGTCGATGCTCGCAAATAAAGGCGCGACGACCGGACCAGCGCTGCTGCAATGCGTCCTGCCGCGGCCGCGCAATTTCCACAAGGGCAACGCCGGCAGCGTAGGCGTGCTCGGCGGCGCCTACGGCATGGTCGGCGCGGCGGTGCTCGCCGGGCGCGCCGCGCTGAAGCTCGGCGCGGGCAAGGTGTTTTTGGGGCTGCTGACCGACCATCCGCCCTACCTCGACTACGCCCAGCCCGAACTGATGCTGCGCACGCCGCGCGAACTGCTCGAGGCGGGGATGATTACGGTTTTTGCCGCCGGCCCCGGCATGGGCACCGTCAAGTCGGCCGAGCAACTGCTGCGCGAAGTGCTCGATGCCGACGTCCCGCTGGTGCTCGATGCCGACGCGCTCAATCTGATCGCCGCGAGCAAGACGCTGCAGGCGCGGCTGCAAAAACGCAATGCGGCGGGGGTGCTCACGCCGCACCCGGCCGAAGCGGCGCGCCTGCTCGGCTGCGCCACCGCGGTCGTGCAGGCCGACCGCGTGAAAGCGGCAATCGAGTTGGCCCAGCGCTACCACGCCGTCGCCGTGCTCAAAGGTAACGGCAGCATTATCGCCAGCCCGGACGGAACCTGGCTTATCAACGCGAGTGGCAATCCCGGCATGGCCTCGGCCGGCATGGGTGACGTGCTCACCGGCATGATCGCATCGCTGCTGGCGCAAGGCGCAAGCGCGCGCGCGGCAAGCGCAGCGGCAGTCTGGCTGCACGGCGCCGCCGGCGACGCGCTGGCGCGAGATGGCAAGGGACCAATCGGCATCAGCGCGAGTGAAGTGATCGACGAAGCGCGCGCACTGCTCAACGCGTCGATTTACTGAGGCGTCGGCCGTCTTTCAAGCCGCCCTGCGCTTCGAGCCCGCCTCGGGGTAGGGATAGAGGATGTTCAGCGCGACGCTCTGCGCGGCGCTTTGCACGACGCGCACGTGCTCGCGCCGCAGCTCGCGCGCCTGGCGGCAGCCGCAGGAGTGGGCGATCATGTCGATCTCCTTGTTCATGCCGGTGGCGTATTGCGCCACACGCAGGCATTTCTCCGCCACCACCAGGCCGCGCTGCAGGCGTTTGTCGTGCGTGGCGACACCGGTGGGGCAGTTGTTCTGGTGGCACCGGAGCGCCTGGATGCAGCCCAGCGAAAACATGAAGCCGCGCGCGGTGTTGACGAAATCCGCGCCGACGCACAGCGCCCAGGCCGCCTTGGCCGACGTGATAAGTTTGCCCGCGGCAATTACCCGGATGCGCTGGCGCAAGCCGGATTCGATCAGCGCGTCCACCACCCGCGGCAGCGCCTCGGCAATGGACAGGGCCATGTGATCCATCAGCGCCTGCGGCGCAGCCCCCGAGCCGCCTTCGCCGCCATCGATGGCGAGAAAATCCGGCGCGTATTCCAAGCCGCGGCGGTTTACGGCTTCGCATAGTTCATTGATGAACTGCCAGCCGCCGATGGCCGTCTTCACACCCACCGGCCTGCCGGTGAGGTCGCGGATGTAGGCGACCTTGTCCAGCAGTTCATTTACATTTGCGATGTCCCGATGGCGGTTGGGGCTGATCGAATCCTGGTGCACCGGAATGCCGCGGATCCTGGCGATCTCTTCGGTAACCTTGGCCGCCGGCAGCACCCCGCCCTTGCCCGGCTTGGCGCCCTGCGACAGCTTGATCTCGAACGCCTTGACGTGTTGCGCCAGCTCCTTCGCCCGTTCCGGCGACAGGTTGCCGTCCCTGTCGCGGATGCCGTACTTGGCGGTGCCGATCTGCATGATGATGTCGCAGCCGCCCTCGATATGATACGGGCTCAGGCCGCCCTCGCCCGTGTCCATCCAGCACCCGGCCATGGCGGCGCCGCGCGACAGCGACCGCACTGCGGGCGCGGAAATCGCGCCGTAGCTCATGCCGCTGATGTTGACGATCGACTTGGCCTCGAACGGTAGCCGCGCGTATCCCTCGCCTATCATGCGCGACGGCGTGGGCAGGCGGTCCTCCTCCAGCACCGGGTAAGGCGCATTGACGAAAAGGATGGAGCCGGGTTCGTTGGTGTTGTTGGTGGAGCCGAAGCCGATGATGCCGCCCTCGGCCTTGGCGAGCCGGTATACCCAGGAGCGCGCGGAGCGATTGAACGGCAGCTCCTCCCGGTCGTTCATGAAGAAATACTGGCGGAAGTATTCCCCCTGCTTCTCGAAGAAATAGCGCAGCCGGCCGATGACCGGATAGTTGCGCAAGACCGCATGCTTCTTCTGGGTGATGTCCTGGATAAACCAGAAAATGAGGACGCCGATGATGATGAATCCGACGACCGTCCCGAGTCCGTAACCGACGACTCCGAGCATGCCTGACATACTCCCTCCCTTGGGCAACCCCTGCCGCCGTCATGTTGTCGACGCCATGCCGGCCATCCATTACCCGCCGGTCGCCTTTGTCGGCGACTACTGTACTACGGTAATCAGCGATCCAGCCGAATCGTCGTCGGCGTACCCGCGTTCGATCTCACCGGCGGGCGAGATTACCGTGTCTTTGTCGATCTGCATTCGCTATTGATCTGTCTTACAAGCTGCAGCACTTCCATCGCGTGCCCGCGCGGGTTGACCCCGTGGAGCGCATGCCGCAGCCGGCCTTTCTTGTCGATGACAAACGTGGCACGGACGATGCAGGTCTTCTTCACTCCGTTGCACTCTTTCACCTCGCGCACGCCGTATTGCTCGCACACCTCCGCTTCGGGATCGGCGAGCAAGCACACCGACAGGCCATGTTTGTCGCGAAACTCGGCATGGGAGATGCAATCGTCCGGGGAAACACCGAGAACCACGCAATCGTGCCGCGCAAACTCCTCCCCGTGATCGGAGAATTCGATCCCTTGCAGCGTGCAGCCGGGCGTGCCGTCTCTGGGATAAAAATACAACACGACGTTTTTCTTGCCCTTGAACGCAGCAAGATCGACCGACTCCATATCGGCGTCGGCGAGGGAAAAAACAGGAGCGGGTTGTCCGATTTGCAGCATTTTAGCCTTCACGTCCCGGACGATTCTAAACCATCCCGGGAAATCGTGAAGCCCTCCGCCGAGGCCTGTTGCACACGCGCTGCAAGCCGGTGGATATAATTGTCATATGCACGATCCTGAAGAACTCGTCCAGCCCCAACCGGAACGCTGCGCGCTCTCCACGCGCAGGGAATACCGCGATGCGCTGGCGCGGCTGATCGGATTGGCGCAGCGCGAACTACGCATTTTCGATCCGGATTTTTCCGATCTGGAAATCAATTCGCCGCAGACATACGAGCTTCTGCGCGCCTTCATGCTGCGCGGTCGCAACAACGGGCTATACATCGTAGTCCACGATACCGGCTACATCCGCAATGACTGCCCGCGCCTGTTGAACCTGCTGCGGCAGTTCAGCGACCGCATGTTCATTCACCAGACCCAGGGCGAAGCCACCAGCGCACAGGACAGCCTCGTGCTCGCGGACAAACTGCACTTCGTGCGCCGCCCGGTACAGGCACAGCCGCGCGCCACGCTCAGGCTCAACGACGACCAGGAAAGCCAAGGTATGCATCTGCGGTTTTCGGAAATCTGGGACAACTCCTTTCCCGCCGTTTCCGCGACGACCAGCGGCCTTTAACGCGGCGGCGAAAGGCGGTATAATTAAAAAACGTCTGGAACGGCTCGCAAGAGCCGCGCCAAACGCCATTTAACTTATCCATAAGGGAACCAAATCATGAACCGCTCAGTACTGATCGCCGCGCTCGCCGCACTGATGTTGGCGGGCTGCAGCAAGGAAGCTCCCCCACCTCCCCCTCCAGCTCCGGTACAAGTACCTGAAGCCGCGCCGCCTCCGCCTCCGCCTCCGCCTGCCGCCGACGCCGCGAAAGACGCTGCCGCTCCTGCTGCGCCGGCTGATGCTGCCAAGGACGCAATGAAGAAGTAAGTGCGTTCTTCAGGCATGCGAAAAGCCGATCTTCGGACCGGCTTTTTTATTTCCGGATTCCGTAGCGCGTACTGCGCTCCCCCGACCCCTGAAACCCTACACGATCTCGCGCCAGCCGAAACCTTCATCCTGATCGGCCACGCCGATCCAGCCGGGCGCGCAGCCCATCACCTGCGCCAATGCCCGGCACGCAAGTTCTGGGGTATTGTTGTGTTGTGACAAGTGCGCCGCAATGAGATGCTGCAACCGGCCCCGATCGAGCGCGGCAAGCAGGCAGGCCGCGCTCTGGTTGTCCAGATGGCCATAGCGGCCGGCAACGCGCGCCTTGAGAACCTGCGGATAATCCCCGTTCATCAGCATGTCGAGGTCGTGGTTGCATTCGAGCACGAGCGCATCGCAGCCGGACAACATGGCCTCGATATGGCTGGTCGAGGAGCCTGTATCGGTAAGCACGCCCAGCCGATGCGCGCCGTCGGAGAACACGAAATGAGCGGGCTCGCGCGCATCGTGCGGCACCGGAAACGGCAGCAACTGCAACGCACCCACGGAAAACGGGCTGTGGCTGTCGACGAGGTTGATCTGCGGCAAGTCCGAGCCGTCCCCGGGGAACCCCTTGAGCGTGCCGTGGGTCAGCCAGAGCGGCAGACGGTACTTGCGCGCAAATTTGTAGGCGCCGGCGATGTGGTCGCTATGCTCGTGGGTGATAAGGATGCCGGCGAGATCGTCGGGCGCGAGGTCCAGGCGCGCCAGCCGGCGCTCGGTTTCGCGCACCGGATAGCCGCAGTCGAGCATCAGGCGGGTGCGATCTTGCTCGACCACGAGCGCGTTGCCCCGGCTGCCGCTACCCAGGCAAGCAAAGCGCATGCGCTATTTCAGCTGGTCATGCAGCAGCGATAGAATCCGCCGGCCGGTGTCGCTATTGTCCTGCTGGCCGTCCTTGTTCTGCACCTGCACCTCGCTGACGCTGTTGGCTTCCGTCACCACCACGCGATACTGTTCGGCCTTGATCCCGCTCTTGTCGCTCTTCCAGAACGCGAGCTTGGAAAGGAAGCCCTTGTCCTTTTCCGGATTCTTCTGCCCGTCGATCTGCGGATCGACATAGCGCACAAAGTAATAGCCCTTGGAGCGGTCGCGGTCTTCCACCGTGAAGCCGACGCGGTCCAGCGCCAGGCCAACGCGGCGCCAGGCCCGGTCGAAGGATTCAGCCAGCTCCAATCTGTCGCTGCCGGTGCCGCTGCCGGTGTGCACCAGCTTGGCGCGCTCGGTCTTGACGTCATTGCCCGCCAGTTGCGCCTTCGCGCGCGCGTCCTCGACCCCAAAACGCACCATCAGCCGGCGCAGGAATTCCGCTTCCAGTTCGGGATCCGAGGGACGGGGTTGCCACACGGTCGAGTCCTTGCCCTCGGTCTTGTAGACTTCGACCATGCCCCGATGGCTGATGTAAATCTCGGTCGTGCCGGGCTCAGTGCCGCGCTCCAGGCGGGTGCGGAACTTGTCGCGCTCCCCGGTCGAATATACCGCATCGATCACCTTGCCGAGCAAGTTGCGTATCGGATCATCGGCGATCTTGGCGCGGTTCTCGGCCCAGTCGGTCTCCATCACCCCGACCTCGGGCAATTCCGTTTTCACCAGAAAACCCAGCCCCTGCCAGAACTCCCTTACCACCGGCCAGACTTTTTCCGGAGCCTCCGGTACCACCAGCCAGCGCTGGGTGCCAGCACGCTCGATGCGCACCTTGGCCACGTTGGGCAGGAGCTCCGTGGAGCCCGCGCGCACCGCGCCGCCGCGCTCGGCGTTGTAGGTGGACAAGGTTGCCGAGCCCTGGGTATTGACGTCGGGCACGGCGTATCGGTCGTCGCGCGAGGGAGACGTCAGGTCCGGCGGAATCTCCAGAGGGGGCAGCTGGCCCGCTCCCTTGTATTTTATTTTTTCACCCTGGAGGATGTCCGGCATGCTGCTACAGCCGGCGAGCAGTGCGAACAGGACGAAATAAACGACTTTGCGCTTCATACGGCTTTACCCTCGACTAAACGCAGGCCGCTTTTTACTTGTATGCCGGCCTGGCGCATGGCTTCCCTGACTACTTCATGAAAATTCGCCGACAGCGGCACCAGCGGCAGGCGGATGCCGGGCTCGATCAGCCCCATCTGCGCCAGCGCCCATTTCACCGGAATCGGATTGCCTTCGACGAACAGCTTGGTGTGCAGGCCCAGCAGGCGGTTGTTGGCCTCGCGCGCCCGGCCGATGTCGCCGGACAAGGCCGCCGCGCACATTTCCTGCATCAGCCGCGGCGCGACGTTGGCGGTAACCGAGATCACGCCCTGCCCGCCCATCAGCATCAGCGGCAGCCCCGCCACATCCTCGCCGCTGTAGATGGCGAAATCTTTCGGCGCACGCCGCAAGAGATCGCTGCAGCGTTCCATGCTGCCCGTGGCGTCCTTGATACCGACGATATTGGGCACTTGCGCCAGGCGCAGCACGGTATCGTTTTGCAGGTCGGCAACCGTGCGACCGGGGACGTTGTACAGGATCAGCGGCAGATCCACGGCCTCGGCGATGGCACGGAAATGCCGGTACATGCCTTCCTGCGTGGGCTTGTTGTAGTACGGCACGACCGACAGGCTGTATTGCGCACCCGATTGCTTGGCCGACTCGGACAACTCGATCGCCTCGGCGGTGGAATTGGCGCCGGTACCGGCGATCACGGGGACGCGTCCGGCGGCATGCTCGACCGCGATGCGGATCAGCTCCTTGTGTTCGTCGAAATCGACCGTGGGAGATTCGCCGGTAGTACCGACGACGACGATGCCCTGCGTACCCTCGGCGATGTGCCAATCGATCAGACTTTTGAAGCGGGCGAGGTCCAGCGACCCGTCTTCGAGCATCGGGGTGACAATGGCAACCAGGCTTCCGGTCAACATAAAAGCTGTCCCGTTAGGAAAATGTTCAATTTTAACGCATTAGCCTTGCCGCCGGCATATAAAAATACCCTGAAGGGCACAAGTACCCTAGGGCGACAAATCCAGCCTGCAGTCCTCCACGCCCCGGTGCACCGCGCAAATGCGCTGTATCACCGCCGGCTTGGGCCGCTCTACCAAGCCCTGCTCGAACGCCAAGACACTCAGTCGGCCCCCCACCCATTGCAGCAACTCGCCCGGACGCAGCAGGAACTCCGGGTTAGACGGGCGCCCGAGCTTTTCGTTTCCCACGGCAAAGGTTTCGTAGATGAAAACCCCTCCGGGGCGCAAGGCGTCGAGCAAAGCGGCCATGAGCGGCCGGTGCAGGTAATTGGTGACGACGATGCCGTCGAACCGGCCTGCGTCGTAGGGCCAGGGCGAGCCTTCCAGGTCGGCGCAGCGGGTCGAGATCCCGGCCACACCGTCAAGCGCGGTCAGGGCTGCGCTGTCGCGGTCCAGCGCCTCGACGCGGTAGCCGAGCCCGGCCAGGTAGCGCGCATGCCGCCCATGGCCGCAGGCGAGGTCGAGCACCGCGCCACCCGCCGCGATCAGGCGCG
>CABEAF010000465.1_pt1 | contig 9622 bp, 8 predicted proteins | sample 3132321 | NCBI WGS metagenome assembly CABEAF01 (sample SAMEA5534342, study PRJEB31848) | metagenome | biome: tundra; feature: field; material: soil | place: USA | collected 2013-05 | depth 0.45 m
CGCGCGCTGATGTGCGGAACCAAGCTGCTGCTGCTCGATGAGCCGTTCGAAGGCGTGGCGCCGGCGCTCGCGCACCGGCTGGTGGAAGTGGTCGTGGACCTGAAGCGGGAGGGCATGTCGGTTATTCTTTCCGAGTCCGATCTGCAGCACTCCGAGCGCATGGTCGACCGGATCATCGTCATCGACCGTGGCGCCATCATCTCGATAGAGTGAGCGGGGGCCGGCCGCTCCCGCTCTGCGGGCATCGGGCCAGCGCAAGCTCACTTTGGTTCGCCGCTGCGCTCAGGATGATAGGATAGAGCCGACACGCGCTGGATTTCAACACCCAGTTTAACTAACGGAAAGGCAAATCTCATGCTGCACGTCAGGGACATACTCCTCAACGGCGAGCCTTACACACCGGGATTGTCGAGCGAGCACGTTGCGAGGACCTATGGAATCGGCATCGACTCCGTGGCAAAGCTCGGGTCTGCGGAAAACCCCTTCGGAGCGTCGCCGAAGGCCGCGGCGGCCGTGTCCGCCGCGATGAATCTGCTGAGCCTTTACCCCGACTGGACCTCGGAAAAGCTGCGACACAAGATAGGCGAGAAGTTCGGCTTCGCGCCGGAGCAGGTCGTGTGCGGGGCCGGCGAAACCGAACTCATCGCCTGCATCATCCGCGCATTCTCGGAGGCGGGCGAGCGCATATTGATGTATGAGCCGTGCTTTCCGGTCTACCACCTGTACGCGATCAACGAAGGCCGGGTGCCGGTCTATGTGCCGATGGGAAGCGGCTTCGAATTTCAGATCGACGCATATATCGCCGCAATGAAGTCGAATGATGTACGCATCGCGTTTCTGACCAATCCGCACAGCCCCACGGGCCGGCTGATGGACGCAGCGGACATCGAGAGGATTTGCGCCGCGGCAGGCGACACGCTGGTGGTGCTCGACGAAGCCTATATACATTTCACCGAGACGCCCGGCGGGCTCGAACTGCTGCGCAAGTTCGGCAATCTGATCGTGCTGCGCACGTTCTCCAAGGCCTACGGGCTGGCCGGGCTGAGGCTCGGGTTTGGCGTCGCCGCGCCCGATGTGATCAGGGCCCTGTGGAACCTCAAGCCGACCTGGAATGTCGGGCACCTTCAGGTGGCCGGCGGGATCGCGGCCCTGGACGATGACGAGCATGCGCGCCGCACGGTTTCGATGATCGTCGAGATGCGCGCCTATGTCGCCGAGCGCATGTCCGCGCTGCGCGCCTTCCGCATGGTGCCCGGATCGCGTGCGAATTTCTTCCTCGCGGAGAGCCTCGACGCGGGGCTGGACTCGACGCGCGTGTTCGAGCAACTGCTGAGGCGCGGCGTGATCGTGAAGGACTGTTCATTGTCGTTTCGCGGCCTGGGCCGGCGGTTCCTGCGCGTCGACGTGAGCCTGAAGCGTTACATGGACCAGTTTGTCGACGGACTCGAGGACATAGAGCAGAACGCGAGACGTTCGGCGTGACGTTCCGTGTAAGGTCCGCGCTCAAGCCATGATTGCGCCCGGCGCCGGCCGCCGAACGAAGGAGTTCTGGATCGGCATCGATGTCGGCGGCACCTTTACCGACGCCGTGATCATCGATGCGCAGGGGCGTTGCGCGGATGCGTTCAAGGTGCTTTCGACGCCCGATGATCCGGCGCGGGCCGTGCTCGCGGCACTCGAGCGGATTGCGCAGTTCGTCGACCTGCGCCGGGCCGCCGTGTGCCACGGCACCACCGTCGGCACCAATGCCCTGATCGAGCGCAAGGGGCGGCGCACCGCGCTGGTGACGACAGCCGGGTTTGCCGACGTCATCGAACTGCGGCGGCAGGCGCGCTCCGAACTGTACAGCTTCGATCAAAAAATATCCGAGCCGCTGGTTCCGTCGGCGGATCGGTTCGAGATCGCGGAGCGGCTTGCGTTCGACGGTTCGGTGGTCACGCCGATCGGGGATCTGCGGCCGCTGGCGGACCGGTTGGCGGCCGAGGGCTTCGAGTCCGTGGCGATCTGCCTGTTCAATGCTTACGCGTCGGGTGCACACGAGATCGCCGTGGAGACCGCGCTGCGCGCCGCGCTGCCTGGCGCATTCATCAGCACATCATCCGACGTCGCGCCGGAAATCCGAGAATACGAGAGGTCGAGCACGACGGTGGTCAATGCGTACATCGGACCAACCGTCGGCGACTATGTGAAGCGGCTTGCGCAAGGCGCCGCGTCGATGGGGATCGAGGCGCTCTATGTCGTTAAATCAAGCGGCGGGCTCACTTCGCCGGAGAACGCGGTCAAGTATCCCGTGCATCTGGTGGAGTCCGGACCCGCAGCCGGAATCATAGCCGCGGCGCAGTTCGGGTCCGCGCTCGGGCGCATGGAAGTCCTGGCTTTCGACATGGGAGGCACCACCGCGAAGGCCGGCGTCATCTTGCGCGGCGAGCCGAGGATCGCGAGCGAGTTCTCCGCCGATGCCCTGGCCGAGGGGCGGCAGGTCGGCGGCTATCCGATCCTGAGCTCGGTAGTGGACGTGCTCGAGATTGGCGCCGGAGGCGGCAGCATCGCTGCGATCGACGAAGCGGGCGTGCTGAAAGTGGGGCCCCGCAGCGCGGGCGCGCGGCCCGGCCCTGCCTGCTACGGCCTCGGCGGCGAACTCCCGACCGTTACCGATGCGCACGCCGTCATCGGCACCTTGCGCGCCGACGGACTGACCGCATCTGGCATCGTCCTGCGCTGCGATCTGGCCGAGCGGGCGATAGCCAAGCATATCGCGGCACCGAAAGGCTGGACGCTCGCGCGCTCGGCCCACGCGATCATCGATATTGCGGTTGCCAATATGGCAGCGATGGTGCGGGTGGCCACTGTGCGCCGCGGCCTCGATCCGCGCGATTTTTGCCTGGTGCCTTCCGGCGGCGCGGGCCCGCTGCACGCGGTGGCGATTGCCCGCGAGGTGGGCATTCCGGAGATTGCGATCCCGGCGATACCGGGCATGTTCAGTGCCCTTGGCGCCACATTGTCCAGGGTCCGGCACGACGTCAGCCGCTCGATCATGAGGCTCGCCAGGGAGCTCGACGCAGACGTGCTCGAGCGCGCATTCATTCCGCTGCTGCAAAAGATCAGACAGCTGTTTGCAATGGAATCCGTCGCGCCGCAGGAGATTCGCCTCGCGCGGCACGCAGACGTGCGCTTTCGCGGCCAGTTGTTCGAACTGAAAGTGCCGTTGGGCTCGATAGACGAAGCCGTGCCCGACGGTGCCTGGATCGACCAGGAGTTTCGCCGGATCTACCGCGCCGAGTACGGCTTCGATCTGCCCGACGGTGAACCCGAAGTCGTCAACCTTCGCGTTGTCGGCCTGGGCGTCCCCTTCGTCGGGCGCTACAGCGGCCGCGTCAAGGACCATGCGCAGCGCTCGGCGAGCCCGATTCGAAGTCATATGCCTATACTCAACCGTGATGGCAGCATTCGCGATGTGCCCGCGCTCGATCTGGCGCAGGCCGGGCAGGCGCTGGAAATCGACGGTCCGGGCGTATTGCTGAGCGCGGGGGCGACGATCTGGCTGCCCGAAGGGGCGCGCGCGCGCATCGCCGATGATGGCAGCGTGCTGATTTCCGTCGCCTGACTCCCGGAGGCAAGATCATGTCTGGCAACTCTTTGCTGCAATCGGATCCGGTGACCTTCGAGGTCGTGCGTAATAGCCTTTACGCGATCTGCGAAGAGATGAAATCGGTGCTGATTCGCACGTCTTTCTCGCCGCTGCTCAGCCTGTCTGCGGATCTGTCATGCGCGATTCTCGACCTGGACGGGGGCGTCGCGGCGCAGGGAAACGATATTCCGGTGCACCTGGGCGCCATGCCTTTCACCGGACGCGCAGCGCTGGACGCGTTTGCGCCCGCGAGTTGGAGGGAAGGCGACTCGGTTTTGTTGAACGACCCTTATCTCGGAGGCACGCACCTGCCCGACATGTCGCTGGTATCTCCCGTGTTCTGCGCCGGCAAGCTGACCGCGTTCGTGGCTACGCGGGTGCACTGGCCCGATGTAGGAGGCATCGCCGCGGGAAGTTCCTCGATTTGCGACGAGATCATCAAGGAGGGCCTGCGCATACCGCCGGTGAAAATCATCGACTGCGGCAAGGTGCGCGAGGATCTGCTGCAATTGATCCTGGCCAACGTGCGCATCCCGAAAGACCGGCTGGGGGATTTTCGCGCCCAGCAGGCTGCTAATCTGCGCGGCGTTTCCCGTCTCGCCGAAGTGGCCGGGACCTATGGCCAAAGCCTGTTGTCGGCAGTGCTCAAGGACTCGCAGGCTTATAGTCATCTGAAAGTCAGGAAGCGGCTCGAGGAGCTCGATGATTGCGACGTCAATTGGAGCGAGAGCCTGGATGGCGACGGATACGAGCCCGAAGGCACGGGGCGGCTGAAGATCGTCGCCCGGGTAATCAAGCAAGGCTGCAACTTCACCGTGGACTTCACCGGATCGTCGCCCGCGGCGCGCGGACCGGTGAATGCGCCGCTCCCGGTGACCGCTTCCGCGGTGTATTACACGCTGCTCGGATTTGTCGGGGGCGGCATACCGCCGAACTCGGGCGCATACTCGGTGGCGACGGTCATCGCGCCGGAGGGCTCGATCGTCAACGCGCGTTATCCCTCGCCTGTGGTCGCGGCCAATACCGAAACTTCGAATCGCATTGTCGATATCCTGCTGGCCGCGCTCGGGCAGGTGTATCCAACCCGCGTGCCGGCCGGCAGCTACGGCTCGGCCTGCGTCTACACCCTGGGCGGCTTCGATACCGCGCGCAAGCGTTCATTCGTGCATTACGAAACCATCGGCGGCGGCATGGGCGCGAGGGAGGGTCACCACGGGCTGCACGGCATCCGCGTGCACATGGGCAACACCATGAATTTGCCGATGGAGGCGCTTGAAGCCTCGATGCCGCTGCGCTTTGTCGAGTATCGTATCGCCCGCGAAACCGGCGGAGCGGGCCGCTGGCAGGGGGGAGGGGGGTGCTCCAAGGTGATCGAGATGCTTGAAGACGGCATGACCCTGTCGGTGCTGGGCGAGCGCACCGTGAGCGCGGCGCATGGCATCAACGGCGGCGATAGCGGGGGTTGCGCGCAGTTCTCGATCGTGGAGGCCTCAGGCGTGCGGCGCGTGCTGTCCTCCAAGAGCGGACCGCATTCGATCAATTCAGGCGATCGCATCGTGCTTCGCACCGCCGGAGGCGGAGGATGGGGCGGGAAGCCCGCGTGAGCATTTTTGGGAGCAAATCCATGTTGCAAGCCAGTCGTGACGCAAAGGCAAGGCCGTTTCGCATCGGCCTGGTGGTTCCCTCGTCCAATACGGTAATGGAGGTGGACCTGCACCGTTCCTTGCCCGGGGATCTGTGCACCGTGCATACGGCGCGCATGTACCTGGTGGCGACGACGCGCGAAGCGGAGATCAAGATGATCGAGGAGCACGCTCCGAAGGCGGCGGCAGACGTCGGCACGGCGGAACCCGATCTGCTGGTGTTTGGCTGCACTTCCGCAGGATCCCTGTTCGGCCTGGACTACGACCGTAAGATCTGCGCGCGTCTCGGCGAGATAGCGGGCTGTCCGTCCCTGGGGACCATTTCGGCGGTTACCGAGGCTCTCGACCGGCGCGGGTTTCAGAGAATCGCGGTCATTACCCCGTACATAGAGGAGCTGACCAAGGCCGTGGCCGGCGCGGCAAGCACTCCGACGCGCAAGGTGGTGGCCGCATACGGCATGGGAATCGACAATAACGTAGAGCTTGCGACGCCGAGTCCCCAGGACATCGTCGATTTTGCGGCGAAGTGTCTGGGCTCGCAGTCTTTCGACGGCATTTTCGTTTCCTGCACCAACTTCAGAGCCCTGGACGCGGTTGCCGAACTCGAGCGGCGCTTCAAGGTGCCGGTAGTCACAAGCAATCTGGCGGTGATAGAAGCCATTCGGCGCCGGCTGGAACGCGAGATTCCCAACCCGACAATGCCGATGTAAGGCTGCGACAGCCGTCGCTGGCGGCGCAGGGAAGGAGGCCGCGCGGGTTTCCGATTGAAGCGGCGCGCTCTGGCCAAACCGACCACGGACCATTTGACGAAAGCCCGGATCCGAGACTTCGAGGCCCGCTATCAGAGCATCCTGGACGACGGCTATGCCGCCGATCCCTTATCCGCATCGCCCGCCTCTGCCGGAAAGAAACGCGGGCGGCGCAAAAAGACCAAGCCCAGGAACTTGCTCGAACGGCTCGATGAGCACCGGCAGGAAGCCTTGGCTTTCATGTACGACTTCCGCGTCCCCTTCGACAACAACCTGGCCGAACGGGACATTCGCATGATGAAGGTGCAGCAAAAGATCTCCGGCATGTTCCGTAGCGAAGTCGGCTTCAATGCGGCATGCGCGAGTCGGCGCCGGCCAGCATGGCGCCGGGGATGACTAGAGGTGTTTCGGCCGGGGACGGTGGTACATTGACCGGGAAATAAACATTGTTGATCGGTACGCCGAGGGCGGCGCGTCCGCATTCGTTTCCGGCTTCATCGCGATAGACCAGCTCATTGGTCTCGAAATCGTATTCCGGGTGGCAGGGCTGGCTCCATTGGTCCAGGAAGTGCATATAGAACGGGATGTACAGGCCCTCTCGCGGATTGTGGTGCTGCAGAGCAAATACGTATTCCGGCTGCTGTTTCACTTCGAATCCGGTATGGCAATGCTGCACCCAGACGTGATCCCCGAGAACAATCACTTTCCAGAACGGCTCATGTTCGTAGAATTTCAGTGTGATTTTCTTGCCCGCCTTGCGCAGTTCCGCGAGGAAGGCGATGCTGGCCTCGATTTCTTTGTGAAAAGACAACAGCGTGATGTCCGACGGCAGCGAATCGACGTGCCGGCGCAAACTCTTTCCGACCGGATTGACCAGCATGACACGAATCTCGTAGGCGGTTTGCAGCGCCCCGCGCAGCAGGCTGCGCTCGTCGACGAAGGTATCGTATCCGGTCAGCGTCAGTATGCAGGCATCGCGCGCCGCCGACAGCCGTTTGACCAGTGCGCGTTCGCGCCGGCGCGACAACCAGTCGCGGCGGTCACCGCGCGCATACGCGAGCGCGGTCAGTTTCGCCATCGCCACTCTTTGCCGATTGCTCCACGCGATCTTGGCAAAATTGAATAGCAGCACCATGACCGAAGCCATGCCGATTTCCGTTGCAAGCAGGAGGTTCGCGTCTCTCTCCACCACCGGCCACCATTCGTAGAGAATGTATTGGGCCGCCTGCGGCAGGGAAAACGCAATCGCCACCGCAAGCATGGTGATGACCCCGTGCGACAGGATTTGCTGCAAGCTGAGCAGCAGGCCCTGGGATCGAGTGCTATCGCGCATTACTAACCTCCGAAATCCATTGACAAAGGAAATGCGGGCGCTGGCGGATGCAATGCCGCACGCCTCAGCTTGCTTGCGCGCCGGCTGCAAACGCCATGACGTTGAAAGAAAAACGCCCGCAGCTTGCGCGCGGGCGCGAAACCGGTACGGCCATCAGGGAGGAGGGTGTTACTTCTTGGCCGACCGGGTGAAGCTGTAGACTTTGGTGAAACCGGGGATGTCCGTGACCAGCAGCAGAACGAATACGAACATCAGGGCGCCGACCGGGACTGCGATCGATGCGTCAGCGCAGCACGCTCATCGATTTGTCGCCGCCTGCATTCCGTCCGTCTCCCGTCAGCGCGCGGAGCGCAGGCGCTGCCGCGGCGTTGGGTGCCGCCGGCTTGCGGTTCTGATCGGCAGCGGTGCCGGTCGCCATGGCCTTGGTCGAGGCGATCGTGGCGACGTCTCCGGACAGTTCGCCGCCTTCTTCGATCGAAATAGTGCCGTAACGGATCGTTCCGGATACGCGCCCGCTGGCATGGATGACGAGTTGCTTATGTGCCGTCAGTTCGCCCTCGAAGTGGCCGCGGATTTCCGCCACATCGATACCGACCCTGCCGACGAACACGCCGCTTTCTGCAATCTGGATGACGCGGCTGTCCATCGAGGCCTCGACCCGGCCTTCGACCACCAGCGTGTCGCAGTCGGTGATTTCGGCACCTTTGAGCTTGATGTCGGGACCAACGGTCAGTTTGCACACGACCTTGTCGCCGGGTTGCGCGGGCTTCGCCGGCTCCTGTGCTTTGGGTGCCTCGGATTTCGGTACCTCGGCTTTCGCGGCCTCGGCGGGCGTGGCAGTGCGGAGCGCCTGATTCAGTTTGGAATAAGCGCTTTCAGGCGGTGCATTCTGCGGGCGCGAGACATCACGTTTACGGAAGCCTTCTAGCATGATATGTCCTTTCTGGTTGCTTACAGCATAAACGGCCTCTCGGCCGGGAAACCACTGCCTGTCGCCGTTGCTTCGTGGCGAGGCTCCGGGCGGCAAGGGGTTAGGTGGAACTGGGTTTGGAAGACGCTGCCGGTGAGGGCAGGCGGCTTCACCCGCGTTGGTATACGCAATCGCCGTGCCAGAATGATTTACGTACTTTGGATCAGCGAGTTGCTGTAATTGCTTGAGTGCTGACTGGCGCTCTGAAGGCCGATGCTGTCGCCACAGCCCGACGCCCTTTAGCCCATTGGAACTTAAATGGCGGATTGCTTGAGATTAGCGCTGTCGCCACAGCCCGACACCCTTTGGCCTATTGCCGCTTGAAAGGGCGGATTGAGAGAGATTAGTGCTGTCGCCGGCAGACGACTGCAAAGTCAGCGGCAATGCGAAGGTAGTTCAACGCGGCTTGCGCGGACGACAGTAATCAACCCCGTCCTGCCAGCCCTGCACGAATGATGCGTCCCCTTTGGGATGCTGCGCCGAGCGGCTGGATGCGTCCTTCGCGTTCTCGCAACCGGCGGCAAAGCCGCGTTTGTATTCGGGCGGGAAGCCGGAAAGGTTGATGGAATTTGTCACGTGCGCAGGATCGTCCGCCCCCACGCGCAGGGACTCGGATGCGCATCCCCCCAAGACCGCGAAAAGCAGCAGCAACACGGCAATTCTCACGGCGGTGACCCTCTTGTTTGAGGCGATTGCATTCTCGGACCAAGGCATGAACAAGGGACAGCAAAGTGCATGCCTGAAGCGGCCTTGCTTACGCGCCCGATTCAACTGTATTCCGGCTTGAACATTCCTGACTCGAGCCGATGGCGATCGAGCAGCTTGTAGAACTCGGTGCGGTTGCGTTGCGCGAGCTTTGCCGCCTGCGCGACATTGCCCTGGGTGATCTTCAGGATACGCACCAGGTAGTCGCGCTCGAACGCGCGTTTCGCCTGGTCCAGCGGGGTCAGGCCGCTCGACCGATCGTTCAGCGCGCTTTGCACTAACGACGCCGGAATCACGCCGTTGGTGGCAAGTGCCACCGCCTGCTCCACCGCATTTTGCAGCTGCCGCACGTTGCCCGGCCACGGCGCCGCTACCAATTGCTCCAGTGCCTCGGGCGCGAAGCTGTTGACCTCCTTGCGATAGCGCGCCGCCACCTGCCTCAGGAAATGCAGGGCGAGCGGCACGATGTCCTCGGGTCGCTGGGCCAGCGCAGGGATGGTCAGCGCGACCACGTTCAGGCGGTAATACAGGTCTTCGCGAAACTGCCTGTCGGCAATGCGCTGCTCCAGGCTGTGGTGTGTGGCAGAGATGACA
>CABEAF010000467.1_pt1 | contig 9542 bp, 6 predicted proteins | sample 3132321 | NCBI WGS metagenome assembly CABEAF01 (sample SAMEA5534342, study PRJEB31848) | metagenome | biome: tundra; feature: field; material: soil | place: USA | collected 2013-05 | depth 0.45 m
GACGTGCTGCTCGCGCTGGATTGCGCCAGCTCCGAGTTCTTCAAGGATGGGCGTTACATGCTCGAATCGGAGAACCTGCAGCTCTCCTCCGGCCAGTTCGCCGACTACCTCGCGGCCCTGGCCGACAAGTATCCCATCATCAGCATCGAGGACGGGATGGCTGAGAGCGACTGGGACGGCTGGAAAATCCTGACCGAGCGCCTGGGCGGGAAAATCCAGATCGTGGGCGACGACCTGTTCGTCACCAACACCAAGATCCTGCGCGAAGGCATCGCCGAGGGTGTGGCGAATTCCATTCTGATCAAGGTCAACCAGATAGGCACCCTCACCGAGACGTTTGCCGCCATCGAAATGGCCAAACGCGCGGGCTACACGGCAGTGATCTCGCACCGCTCCGGCGAAACCGAGGACACCATCATCGCCGACATCGCCGTGGGCGCGAATACGCTGCAGATCAAGACCGGGTCGCTGAGCCGCTCGGACCGCGTCGCCAAATACAACCAGTTGCTGCGGATCGAGGAGGATCTGGGCGACACGGTCGGCTACCCCGGCAGGGACGCCTTCTACCAATTGCGCTAGGCGGTCGAATCCACAACCAACTGATGCGCATCTTATCCATTGTCTTCGCCGCGCTGATCGTATTGCTGCAGTACCCGCTGTGGCTGGGCAAGGGTGGGTGGTTGCGCGTGTGGGAGATCGACCGCCAGGTCAAGACGCAGAAAGACAGCAATGCCAGGCTGCGCGTGCGCAACGACGCGCTCGATGCCGAGGTGCGCGATCTGAAGCAGGGCTACGACGCCATCGAGGAGCGCGCCCGCTACGAATTGGGCATGATCAGGCAGGACGAGATTTTCTTCCACGTGATGGAAAAGACGCAGGTGATCAAGGCCCCGGAGCCGGCGGCTGCGAAACGGCAGTAACGTAGAGCTTGCGCGGCCGGCGGCCCGTCCGCGCGGATCACCGATTGCGTACGGACGATGACCCTGTCCGCACGCAATCGGCGATCGTGAATTGAAACCAAGCCAAACCGTTGCCGCCTTTATCCATAACCGTGTTTTCTCGATACGGATACGCTTTTGATCCGTATCGAGAAAACACGGTTGGCGCGCAGAGCGCGCAATGCCCGCTCTTCGAATCCGTTAGCAATTGGCACACCGTATATAATTCTCAATTTTCAGGATTGCCACACGCAATGAATCTCTTTAGCAAGCTGCAACAACGCCAGGCCGAAGGCAGGCCGCTGCGCGTGGGATTGATCGGCGCCGGAAAATTCGCCGCCATGTATCTGGCTCAAGTACCCAAGACCCCGGGCGTGCATCTGGCCGGCATAGCCGATCTCTCGCCCGCCAGCGCCAGGGCCAACTTGGACCGCGTCGGCTGGAAGGCCGGGCAATATGCGGCCGCCTCGCTCGATGATGCTCTGGCCAGAGGCAACACCCATCTCGGCGATGACTGGGAGAAACTGGTCGCGCATCCTGGAATCGACATCATCGTGGAGTGCACGGGCAATCCGGCCGCCGCGGTGGAGCATTGCCTGGCGGCTTTCGCCAGCGGCAAGCACGTGGTCAATGTCACGGTCGAGGCCGACGCCTTGTGCGGCCCCTTGCTCGCGCGCAAGGCGCAGGCGGCCGGCGTGGTCTACAGCCTCGCCTACGGCGATCAGCCGGCGCTGATTTGCGATCTGGTCGACTGGGCGCGAGCGGCGGGTTTCCAGGTGGTCGCTGCCGGGCGCGGCCATAAATGGCTGCCGCATTTTTCCGAGTCCACGCCCGAGACGGTGTGGGGGCATTACGGCCTCACGCCCGAGCAGGCGAAGATCGGCGGCCTCAACCCGAAAATGTTCAATTCCTTTCTCGACGGCTCCAAACCCTCGATCGAATGCACCGCGGTGTGCAACGCCACCGGACTGGTCGCCCCGCCCGACGGCCTGACCTATCCGCCCGCCTCGGTGGACGACATTCCCTTCGTCTGCCGGCCCATCGCCGAAGGCGGCGTGCTGCACCAGAAAGGCCAGGTCGAGGTGATTTCTTCGCTGGAGAAGGACGGGCGCGTCATTCCCTACGACATCCGCTTCGGCGTGTTCGTGGTATTCGAGGGGGAGACCGAATATATCCGCAACTGTTTCAAGGAGTACATGGTGCGCACGGACCCGAGCGGTCGCTATGCCTGCCTGTACAAGCGCTGGCATCTGATCGGACTCGAGCTTGGCATCTCAGTCGCCTCGGTCGGTTTGCGCGCTGAGCCGACCGGCGCAGCCACCTGCTTCAACGCCGATGTGGTGGCGACGGCCAAACGCGACTTGAAGCCAGGCGAAATTCTGGACGGGGAGGGCGGCTACACCGTGTGGGGCAAGCTGTTCCAGGCCGGCAAGTCGCTCGCCCTGGGCGGACTGCCGCTGGGGCTCGCGCACCAGGTCAAGCTCACGCGGGCGGTAGCAAAAGGTCAGTCGCTCACCTGGGCCGACGTGGCGATGGATGAGAGCTTGCCCGCCTACAAGCTGCGGCGCGAGATGGAAGCCCTGTTTTCGCGCCCCGGGCAGCGCGCCGCTGCCTGAGCGCGCGCCGGCGCTCGCTGAACGTACATTCGCCGCGGTCGTGCGTGGAATGCAAACCTAAGCCGGCTCTACGACAAGGGAGCCCGACACATGGATCTTGGAATTGCCGGAAAAACGGCGGTCGTCACCGGAGCGAGCAGCGGCATCGGCCGCGGCATCGCGCTGGCGCTCGGCGCCGAGGGTGTGCGGCTCGCGCTCGCCGCACGGCGCAGGAATCTGCTGGAGGAGGTCGCCGGCGAAATCGTCGCCAAGGGCGGCGTGCGCGCGGTAGTGATCGAATGCGACTTCATGCAAAAGGAGGCGCCGGCCGCGATCGCAAAGGCGGCGCTCGATGGCCTGGGTTCGGTCGACATCCTGGTGAACAACGCCGGCGGCAGCCGGCGCTTCGAGCTGGACGCATCGGAAGAGCAATGGGACGAAGCGCTCACGCTCAACTTTACCCGCCAGCGCCAGCTCACGCATCAGCTGCTGCAGCAGATGATGGAGCACAAGTGGGGGCGCATCATCAACATCACCGGCAAGTCCGAACCGGAGGGCATCAACGGCGCCTTCTGCGCCAAGGCGGCGATGCACTCCTGGGCCAAAGGACTGTCGCGCGAGGTGGGCAAATACGGCATCACGGTGAATTCGATCCCTCCCGGGCGCATCCTGAGCGAGCAGATCCTGCGCAACTACACGCCCGAATACCGCCAGTGGCAGTCGGAGCACGAGATTCCGGTCGGAGCGTACGGCCAGCCGGAGGACATAGCTGCGCTCGCGTGCTTTCTCGCTTCGCCGCTGGCACGCTACATTACCGGCACGGTAATACCGGTGGACGGCGGGTTGCGGCGCTACCAGTTCTAACAGTAAATAAATGGAGTCAATTATGCTTCGTATGCTTGCCGCACTTGCGGCCGCCTTCCAGTGGTCAGCCGCTTGATCGGCCGCAAACATTAATCCGGCATCCGATTCAGCGCGGGGCGCCGGCCGCTGGGACGCCATCGTCATCGGCGCGGGCGCCGCCGGGATGATGTGCGCCGCGCAGATCGGGCAGCGCGGCCGCCGTGTGCTGCTGATCGAGCATGCGCGCAAGCTGGCCGAGAAAATCCGCATCTCCGGCGGCGGGCGCTGCAACTTCACCAACCGGCATTGCCGGCCGGAGAATTTTCTGTCGCAGAATCCGCGCTTCTGCCGCTCCGCACTGGCGCGCTACACGCCGCAGCATTTCATCGCGCTCATCGAGCGCTACCGCATCCAGTACGAGGAGAGAACGCTGGGGCAGCTGTTCTGCGTCGACAGCGCGCAGCAAATCATCGACATGCTGAAAAGCGAATGCGATTGTGGCGGCGCGCACTGGCACATGCCCTGCGAAGTGCGCAGCGTAGTCCGTGAAGGGGGGGAGTTTGTCGTCAACACCGACCACGGCGGATGCCGGGCGCGCTCCCTGGTGGTGGCGACGGGCGGGCTGTCGGTGCCGAAAATCGGCGCCGGCCCGTTCGGCTACCGCATTGCGGAGCAATTCGGGTTGAAGATCGTGCCCCCGCGCCCGGCGCTGGTGCCGCTCAGCTTCGGGCCCGAAACGCTCGCGCGCCTCGGTGATTTGTCCGGAATTTCCATAGACGCGGAAGTCTCGTGCAATGGCGGGCGTTTTCGTGAAAGCCTGCTGCTGACTCACCGCGGGCTTTCGGGACCGGCGATCCTGCAGATTTCTTCCTATTGGCGTGCCGGCGACGCGATCGAGATTGATCTGTTGCCGGGCCGAGATGTGGAAACCTGGTTATTGTCCGAGCAGTCCAGCCGGACGCAGTTCAACAACCTGCTCGCCCAAGCGCTGCCCAAACGCTTTGCGCAACAATGGTGCGAGGCGCATGACGCAGTGAAGCCGCTCAACCAGTTCCCGGCCGGCGCGCTGCGCGCCCTGGCGCAACAGCTGCATCACTGGCAGGTGAAACCCTCCGGCACGCTGGGCTACAACAAGGCCGAAGTAACTCTCGGCGGCGTCGATACCGATGGCCTGTCGTCGAAAACGATGGAGGCAAAGACAGTGCCGGGCCTGTTCTTCATCGGCGAGGTGGTGGACGTGACCGGTCACCTTGGCGGCTTCAATTTCCAGTGGGCCTGGGCGAGCGGGCACGCAGCGGGGCAGGTGGCCTAGTGGCGCGCTCGTTGAGCCAACCCCTGTTTTCGTTTTCTGTCGGCGCCGGCGGACAGGCGCTGGCGCAGCCGGCAACGCCAGCCTGGCGCGTGGCAGGCTTCGCGAGCCGAGCGTATGATTGATTTTTATCAAATGGCCGGATGGCAGGAGCGTATAAATTTGGCGTGAGATTGGTGCGGGGCTGCTCCCCGTATGGTTTTTTCAACTGTGAACTGCGCCTGCTCAGGACTATGATGAAACAAGTGATACCGGAAACGCCTCCCGAGTACGACCGGGCGAGGATCATCGAACGCCCCGACGGCTTCTATTGGCAATCCAAGGACGGCGGGAAGGAGTCCGGCCCGTTTCCGACCCTGCTCGAAGCGGTCGAAGATATGCGGTACAGCGCAGATTCGGACTATGAGCCAGGCGAGAGCGTGGAGCAGGCGGAGTCCGAGATCGGTATCGCCGAGTGGGTCGATCCGGAGACCGGCGAACCGGCCGAAGAGCAAACCCCGCGGATCGAGGATCACTAGGAATGGTGTGAACAAGGGGACTTTCCCCTCAAGGGGGATCGAGACCTTCGGGGCGTAAATCCCCTAAGTCAGAGGAAGCTCTGATTGCGTCGAGGACTTAATCAGAGTTTCCTTGGAGGAATAGTCAAACGTCCGCGGCGCGCAGCTTCTTCAGGCAGCGGCCGATCCACTGCGCGGTCAGTTTCTCCTGCAACGAGTTCTGCCTCAGGCGCTCAGACAGCGCGCCGAAATCGACGCGGTCCAGCTCCTGGTCCTGGTTGAAGCAGGAGAACACATAGCTCGTCTTCCCCGTGTGCGGATCACGCTGCGGCTGCAGGCACTGCGCGCAGATTTCCTTCATCATGCATTGCATCGGCGAGTTGATCGAGCCGATGGCGAAGTGATGCGGCTTGAGATGGGGTTTGAGCACGTCGTGGCGCGCCCGGCCCAGGGCCGCCATCATGCGGTCGGAGCCGATGGCGATAATGCGGTCGGCGTCGTCCATGCGTATCGGCGGTGGCCCCAGCCGGCCTTCGGCGTAGGCGTCCATGGCCTGGACGATATTGCCGACGAAGCTGCGGTCCTGGGGCCGAGCCTGCCTGTTGGCTAGCTGGAATCCCGGTTCCTCGTCGCAACACCAGATAACCACATCCGCGGCAGCCTCGATGTCGGCGACCTTGTAGCGGTCGATGGCCTTCTTGTAGCCGGCGAAATAAAGCACTTTCGACCCGGCGGCGCGGAACGCCTGGCCGATCGAGAACAGCACGGCATTTCCCAGGCCGCCGCCCGCGAGGATCACGGTCTCGTTCGGGACGATGTGAGTCGGGGTGCCGGTCGGTCCCATCAGGATGACCGGCTCGCCAGGCTTGAGCAGCGCGCATAAGTCGCTTGATCCCCCCATCTCCAGCACGATGGTCGATACCAGTCCCTGCTCCGGGTCGACCCATGCGCCGGTAAGGGCCAGCCCCTCCATCTGCAGCCGCGTGCGCTCCTTGCCCGTGCCGACGACCGGAGCGAGGGTTTCGAAATTCTGCAGGCGGTAGAACTGGCCTGGATGAAATTTTCGGGCAGCCATGGGCGCTTTGATCACCACCTCGACGATAGTCGGGGTCAGCCGTTCCACGCGGTGCACGGTGGCGAGCAGATCGCGGCGCAGCGCGGCGAACAATTCCGCCGTGGCCAGCGCACAGCGGGGCGGATGCTGCGCCAGGACCCGCGACACCACTGGATAACCCTGCTTCGCCGAACCCATCGCCTTGACCACGTTGCCAAAATACGAGGGGTGCAGATCGCCGAAGAAACTGATGAAACGCCCATCTTCCAGGCGCGACAGCAGCACCTCGGCCTGCGCCGGTTTGGACAGGGAATAGTCGGGTGTTACCGGCTCGCCGTCCTCGCCACAGGCACGGAAATATTTCCCGTCGAGCTGGAAATGCCCGGGGTGCTCGCGTGCGAGCACGGTGTTCGGTTGCGTGCCCGTGGCGACGAAAATCGTGTGCGCAGGCAGCCAGTGTTCGCCCGTCGCCACCCATTTTCCGTATGTGCCGATTTGCTGCAGAGCGAAGCGCATGCCCTTCACCGCGCCGTAATTGTCCACCTCCACGGCCAGTGGCGACAGGCATTCGGCAAAGGCGATGCCTTCTTCCAGCGCCTTTTCCACCTCTTCGTGATTGAGCGTGTATGAGGGGCTGTCGATAAGGCGCCGGCGGTAGGCAATGGTGACGCCGCCCCAGTGCTGCAGCAGTTCGATGATCCGCGGCGTGCGCGCCTCGCGCGCGGCGAGCCTGCGCTCGTCACGGATGGCGCGCGCATGGGCGAGGAATTCCTCGGCGATTTCGCGTTCCTGGTCGTCCCATTTGGCGCGCACCGCATCTTCGCCGATTTCAGCGGCGAGGATTTCGAAGCGCGTCAGGAATTTTTCCACCTGCACCACATAATAGGCGAGGGATTCGGTGGCGGTGTCGACGGCGGTCAGGCCGCCGCCGATCACCAACAGCGGCAGGCGCAGTTGCATGTTGGCGATCGAGTCGGCCTTGGCCGCGCCGGTGAGCTGCAGCGCCATGAGGAAATCGGAGGCCGCGCGCACGCCTCGCGCGAGACCGTTGGGGATATCGAGCACGGTGGGTTTGCCCGCGCCCATGCACAGGGCCAGGTGGTCGAAGCCGAGTTCGGCCACATCCTCCACGGTCAAGGTGCCGCCAAAGCGCACCCCGCCGAACAGCGCAAACTGCTCGCGCCGCTCGAGCAGCAGGCGGATGATCTTGAGGAAATTCTTGTCCCAACGCACGGTGATGCCGTATTCGGCGACGCCGCCGAAACCCGCCATGACCCGATCGGAGAGCCCTTCGTAGATGTCGCGCACCTCGCGTATCGGGCGAAACGGCACGCGCTCGCCGGCAGCGCCGACTCCGGCGAGCTCGGCCGGCAGCGGCTCGATCTTGAGCCCGTCGATGCCTACCACGGCATGACCGTCGTTCATCAGATGGTGTGCGAGGCCGAAGCCTGCCGGCCCCATGCCGGCGATGAGCACGCGCTTGCCGCTTGCCGGTTTGGGAAAAGGCCGGCGCAGATCGAGCGGATTCCAGCGCGTCAACAGGCCGTAGATCTCGAAGCCGTAAGGCAGCTCGAGCACGTCCTTGAGCGTGCGCGTCTCGGCCTGGGGAATATTCACCGGCTCCTGCTTCTGGTAGATGCAGGATTTCATGCAGTCATTGCAGATGCGGTGGCCCGTGGCTGCGACCAAGGGATTATCGACGCAAATCACGGCGAGTGCGCCGATCGCATGGCCCTCGGTCTTGACCTTGTGGAACTCGGATATCTTTTCCTCCAGCGGACAACCGGCCTGGGTCACGCCGAAGACGTTTTTCTTGAATGCGGGGGTGGAACGGTCCTGCGCCGGGGCCGTTTCTTTTTTTGCGGCCGCTTTCTCGCGCAAGCCGGTGGAGCAGGAGTCCTTGCCCTGCTCATGGCACCAGATGCAGTAATTGGCCTGATCGAGCGCGCCGGTGAGGTCGGTGCCCGCGTCGGTCAGGGCGAAGCCTTCGCGCCGGCGCAGATGCTCAGGCTGCAGCGTGTGCACCGGGTAACCGCCGGCAGTATCGGTGTGCACCGGCACCAGGCGCATGAAATTGAGCTTCAGCGGCGCCTTGAACAGCACGCCGGCACGGTGCTTTTTCTTTCCCGCCGCAGTCTGACTGGCCCAGGCCGCATATTGCACGGCAGTCTCGATCCGGTCGCCGTAGCGCGCCTCGTCCTTCTGCCATTCGCCGACCTCGCGTGCGAACGCCAGCTCCGAGAACGGTTGCCCGAACCAGGAGGCCAGCCGGGCTTCAAGGGCCGGGCCATCCAGGCCTGCCGCTTCATCGGGCTTGATCTTGTGCATGGCGCGGCGCTGCACGAACAGGCGTTTCATCGTGTACAGCGGCGCGAGTTCCGAATGCCGCGCCGACAGCGCTTCCACCTCGGTCTCGATGCCGAACAGCGCGGCGGTGAAGTCTTCCAGATGCGGAGCGAGAGCGATCAGTAACTCCGATTCCGCCTTCTTCGCCAGCGCGTCTGGTTCGGCGCGGGCCGCGGCCAGGCGCCCGGCCAGGGCCGCATCGCCCTGGCCCAGGTATTGCAGGAATGCGGCGTCGATGCGCGCGAGCCCTGCGCGCGAATACAGATCCGGAAAGGAAAAACCGAGATTAAGCATATGACAGAGGGCGTAACGGAAAAGATGACAATCTTACATTGGCCTGCAGTCCCGCGACCAGCCGATTTGTTATTAGCTTATGCCTTTGCGCGGTGCTCGCCCGGCAACGGAATTTGGACCGTGGAATGAAATCGCGAGATAATAGATAAAGCAGCGGTCAACATTTTCTCTGTAAATTAGGAAGGCTCAAATGGAAATCAAGAACAGCACGTTTATCGTCACCGGCGGCGCATCCGGTCTCGGTGCGGCCACTGCGCGCACCATCGCGGCGGCCGGCGGAAATGTCGTCATCGCCGACGTCAACGCCGATGCCGGCAATGCACTGGCCAAGGAATTGGGCCGGGCGCGATTCATCAAGACCGACGTGACCTCGGAAGCCGACGGCAAGGCCGCCGTCGCGCTGGCGCTGAAGGAATTCGGCGGTCTTCAGGGACTCATCAACTGCGCCGGTATCGCCATCGGCGAAAAGACCGTGGGCAGGGAAGGGCCGCACGCGCTCGCCAGCTTCAGCAGGGTCATCGGCATCAACCTGATCGGCACGTTTAACATGATCCGCCTGGCGGCCGACGCCATGAGCAAGGGCCAGCCCAATGCCGGCGGCGAGCGCGGCGTGATCATCAGCACGGCCTCGGTGGCCGCCTTCGACGGCCAGATAGGCCAGGCGGC
>CABEAF010000468.1_pt1 | contig 9521 bp, 11 predicted proteins | sample 3132321 | NCBI WGS metagenome assembly CABEAF01 (sample SAMEA5534342, study PRJEB31848) | metagenome | biome: tundra; feature: field; material: soil | place: USA | collected 2013-05 | depth 0.45 m
AAACTTCAGCAGGCTGGTAATGGTGCCGTCGACCTTCACGCCGGTGTGGCCCACGGTGAGGTCGGCTTTCAGCGGATAAGGCGTGCTTTCGTCGCGCAATCCAAGCACCGGCCCGCCGTTGCCGCGCGCCTTGAGCGGCATGCCCTTGTATTGCCCCTGCGCGGTGAAGGTAAGCCCTGCTCCGGCTGGCTGCGTGTTTAACGTCGAGAGCCCAGTCGAAAGTTCGGACCGAATGCTGGTCTTCTGCCCGGCATCGTCGTAGCCGAGCCGGCCATTGTCGAGCATCAGGCGGTCGATCCGGATACGCGCCTGTTCGTCCTGCTGGTTCAGGTCCAGCAGCCAGTTTTTCCGACCGCCACTGCCCTGCTCCAGAAACACGACCGGGCGCTCGAGCCGCACTTCGGGAAGGACGATGTTGCGCAAGAGCAACTGCGGCAGGTCGATCGCGATCTCCACCGCATCCGCCGCGACCATCTGCTTTTCCCTGGCCCAGGCCGGATTCGCGAATGTCACCGCGCCAGCATGGATGCGTGGCAGCGGCCAGCCGAACTTGAGCTCGAGATCGCCGCTAATAGCCAGTTCGCGGCCCGTCTTATCCAGTGTCATGCGCTCGATCGGCCCGCGCAACCAGTTCCAGCCGAAAATCGCGATGAAAAGAACGACCAGCAGAACAGGCGCGAGAAACAGTCCGGCTGTCCATTTGAGCAAACGAGAAGGTGTCATAACGCTGTAGGAGCCGGCGCGGATAATTCATCCCAGCCGGCTGGCTGGAGCCTTTCTTGGGTTTCCGGAGATTATCCGCACCAAATTAGATGCATTCCGTGCGCTTGCGTACATACGACAGATGATTTTCATCATAGTCTTGGGTCTCACTCGGAGCGGCCGTAGTTGTAGCCGCCGTTGGCCGCTGAGCGACCCAGCCTGGCCGGCTCAGTCGGCCAGGCGATTCACGCGATGAACTGGCCCAAAGCGGGCGCACTCGTGCTGCATCCGGATCCGCAGAGGGCTTTTCCCGGTATTTCTGATGTTCAAACTGGAGAACTACGATGGAAGTTACAACACGCGCTAACACTCCCTTTCCGACCGGCCATGGCGCCGCAGGCGAGACGACTTTGAACAGGGCCGTCACAAGTGTGCACGGGGCCGTAGACAAGGTGGCCGGTGCGGCTGACGACGCGGCGCGCAAGGTCAAGCCGGCAATCGACCGCGTTGCGGAAGTTGCCCACCAGACCGTTGACAAGATCGCCGGCGTGGCAGCACCGACTGCTGCATGGCTGAGCGACCAAGGGGACAGCCTGAAAGCAACCCAGCGGACAGTGGCCGCTGATGCGGCTCAGTACGTTTCAGCACACCCGTGGAAGTCCCTCGGTTTCGCGCTTGCTGCGGGCTTTCTCATCGGCCGCTTCATACGCTAACAGGCTGTTGAAAAACTGCCGAAGAAGTCGACAAGCGGCTCAATGGTCATGATGCTCTCCTCTCAACAGCCTGTGACTTGGGCATATAAAAGGGGCCCAAGGAAGGGGCGGGACCCTTCCTTTCCCGCCCGGCCCCTTTTTCAACACCCCGCTAACGGCAAACGACGGGCGTAGCCTGGATGGCATGCCCGCCGCGCCGGTGACGCAGCGCCTGTTGCAGACCCGGCTCCCCCGTTACGATTACAGCCGGAAGGTCGATACCGGATCGGTCACACCGTCGGTGCGACAACCAGCCCGCCCTCATCCTCCCATTCCTCCTCCCAGGGCGCCGCTTTTCGCATCCACTGCGGCAACCGCTCCGCCCGAACGACTTGGCACCGCCGAGGCCAATTCCTGCCCGGTTTGAGCCGCTTTCGAACCATACTCGTGCGAGTACACCCAAGTAAACTCGGCGCCGAGCAGGAAGATCTGCGCAGAGAAATAGACCCACACCAGCAGAACGACCAGCGAACCCGCGGCGCCGAAACTGGATGCCACGCTGGTTTTGCCCAGATAAAGGCCTATGAGGATTTTCCCGATTTCGAACAAGAGCGCGGTTACTGCCGCGCCGATCCACACGTCGCGCCAGGCGATTCTGGCCCGCGGCATAAATTTGTAGATCATTGCAAAGAGCAAAGTCGAAATAGCGAAAGAGATGCTGAAATTAAGCGCATGAAGATATGCTTCCCGGCCTTCAAAAAACCCATAGCTCCATTTGCCGAATGCGGCGATCGCGGCACTGACTAACAGCGAAACCAGCAGAAGAAACCCCAGTCCCAGCACCAGGCCGAAAGAAAGCAAGCGCGAGCGCAGCAGGGTCCATAGGCCGCTCACTTTCGCAGGAGCTGGAACGCGCCAGATGCGGTCCAAGTCGCTTTGCAATTCCCCGAACACCGTGGTTGCCCCAATTACCAGGGTAATGATGCTGACTACCGTGGCAACGATGTCCTGAGCGGGCGCATTGGCGCTTCTCAACAGCCCCTGCACCGCGATTGCGCCTTCCCGTCCGATGAGGCCTTGTATCTGCGCGACGATTTCTCCCCGGGCTGCTTCCTGGCCAAAAACAAGGCCAGCCACCGCGATGGCGATTATGAGCAGCGGCGCAATCGAGAACAGCGTGTAGTAGGCAAGCGCTGCGCCCATGCTCGGGGCGTAATCGTCCACCCACGCCCCTACGGATTTCCTGATCAGGTCCCAGATCTGCTTGAGGTGCATGCCGGTCTCTTGGTGCGCCTAACAATACGAGGGGACACTCCCCTCGTGCTCTCCTACATCAGGGGCCATAACGGTAATTCTGTTATGGCCTCTTAGAGTTCGTTACAAAATGAGGGGATATCTCCCCTCATGCTCCCCTAAATAGGGCCGTTGCAAAGTCATTTTGCAACGGCTTCTTAGTGCAATGCCCCGGTTTCACCTTGCTGTTCCGCTAATGTTGGCGCGCGGCCTGTGCGCGCCTTTGGTCGCCGAATTGAGCGCCATCAATAGCGGCAGCAGCACTTGCACTGTCTTGACCACTCGCGACCCTGCGCCCGGGCTTCCCGGGTGAACGGGACGCTTTGGTTTGCCGCGGCCAAGGGCGAGATAGCCCAGCGCGATGGCGCCAAGCAGTACGCCGCCGATGAATACGGGTGAACCCATGCGGCGGCGCAGTTTCGCTCGCGCCGCCTGGTATTCGGCGAGCACGGCCGTCCGTGCTTCGGCTAACTGCTGTTCGGCCAGCACAATTGAATCGGAACGCTCATTCATGTTGATTCTCCCCGCCGCGAATTCGCCTCAGTTGCCGCCGCGTTACCGGAAACAGCAGATACCTGCTCCGCTGGATCACCATAAACACGAGGCCGCCGGCGCCCGCAAAGCTGAGCAGCGCCGCGATTGAAAGCGCCCATTCCCAGCCGACGATGTCGTTCTGAACGAGGGCCAGCACGACGCAGGCAAGCATCGCAAGCCACCCGGTGATCGCAAGCACAGCGGCAGCGAGCGCAAGCCCCAACATCCAGGCCAGGCTCAGGCCGGCCTGCTTGCCTTCGAGCGTCACCAGGGTAAGGAAACGTTCACCCAGTGCGCGCACCGAAGCAATCAGGGACGAAATAGATCCTGTGGGTGCCACGGAGTGCATACGTTAGGGAAGTTCTGATTAAGTCCGTGACCCAATCAGAGGTTCCTCTCACTTGGGGGATTTACGCCCCGAAGGTCTCGATCCCCCTTGAGGGGAAAGTCCCCACCTCTTCGGGTGGTCCCGACCTTCGGTCTCCCACCTTGGGGGACAAGGGGGCCGGATGGGAAGGGAAGGATCCCACCCCTTCCCTTGGCCCCCTTGTTCAGACCGTCCGTAGCGATGAACATGATTCAACACCGTTCCTGTCAGCACAGATATTGATCGGATAGCTATTGCTTGTCTGCGTGGAAACGCACGCCGATTAACGTAACGGCGGCGGCGCTCGCCTTATGGCGAATTGGGGGAATCGGGGCGCCGGTTTCCATGCTTCAGGTAGCAGGCGTGCTCCCAGACGTCGCTGACCAGCAGCGGGGAGAGCGGCCCTGCATCAGGGATCGGTCAAGTTGCCACCGCAGGTCACATCGGCGCCACCCCGGGACGGTATAGGACCGACCGTCCCGGACTGCCGTTACTTGAGCCGCATGTCGTTCTTGACCGACTTCACGCCCTTGACGCTGCGTGCGACTTCGACTGCCTTGCTCACGTCGGCCTGGTATTTGACGAAGCCGCTGAGCTGAACCGTGCCCTTGAAGGTCTCGACCTTGATTTCGGACGATTTCAGCGAAGGTTCGTTGAATATCGCCGCCTTCACCTTGGTGGTGATGACGGTGTCATCGACGTACTCTCCCGTGCCTTCCTTGGTGGGGGTGGGCGCGCAGCCCAGAACAGTTGCCAGCGCGACAGCAAGAAAAACGGCGGAAATGATTTTATTAAGTTGTTTCATAATCAGACTCTCCATTGAGTACCGCATTAAAATCGGAAGGCATACCCGCTGCACATCGCGAAGTCACGACATGCCAATTGCCCGGATAATCATCTTCTTCCGTACCGCCGCGTTCCGTTCGCTGGCGTACATACGAAGCGAACTATTTTGTTTAAGGACAGCCTGAACAAGGGGGCTATGCCCCCTTGTCCCCCAAGGGGACTTTCCCCTCAAGGGGGATCGAGACCTTCGGGGCGTAAATCCCCCAAATCAGAGGAAGCTCTGATTGCGTCACGGACTTAATCAGAGCTTCCTTAGGTATGTTCACAACATTCCTTTGAACCCGTTTCAAAATGACGGGATACCTCCCCTCATGCTCCCTAGATCGGCCCGTCGCAAAATTCATTTTGCAACGGGTTCTTTGGGGTCTTACGCCCGAAACCAGCGTCTGGAAAGGTTCCAGTCGCGATTGCGATACAGGAAATCCCTGACCTGGCGTTCGGATTCCTCTTTCGAAATGCCATGTCGCGCCTGGATACTGCCGGCAAGTTGGTCGCGCTTGCCGGCGTTCACGCCTAAATCATCGTGGGTAAGCTTGCCCCACTGTTCCCGCACTTTCCCGCTGAACTGCTGCCAGTTGCCTTCGACTCGATCCCGGTTCATGTCCATCTCCCACCGTTGCGTGATTGGGTATGCGTCCACCGGGTCTGCGTCCACAGGATATACATCCACGACCGGCGCCGATATCACGCACACTATATAGCGATGATCCCAGTCGCCGCACCCGGGGTCTGTGCGGTGGGATACGCATGCGGCCGCCCGGAGACCAAGTGGCGGTCGTTGTTTCGCGAAATCCGGGTTATGTTAGTTAGCGCACATATGTCCCCACGATTTCATGCTAGTCTCCCCGGCTTCGGGCCGCGGTCTTGCCTTTGACCCCGGCCGCCAAGCCACATGTGAAACCATTGCCATGCACGCGCCGCACTGTCCCAAGCAAAACCACCTTCTCGCCTACCTGTCGGCCGAGGACTACCAACGCCTGCTGCCAGATCTGGAACTCATACCGATTCGCCCCTTGCCGGCTCGAGTGCACCCGCCGGCAGTTTCGATCCAGGATGGAATACGCTAAGCCGTCAATGCCAGCCCCTCAAAGCCCGAGTCAAAATCGTCTTCTCGCCGCGCTGCCCACGGCTGAATTCGAACGCCTGGCCCCGCATCTGGAACCGGTCGAAATGTTGCTCGGCGATATCCTCTACGAGTCGGGCGGCCTGCTCCAGCACGTCTATTTCCCGACAACGGCGATCCTGTCCCTGCACTACGTCATGGAGAATGGCTCATCCTCCGAAATTGCGGGCGTGGGCAACGAAGGCGTGCTCGGAATTTCGCTTTTTATGGGCGGCAATACGACGCCCAGCCGGGCTGTCGTTCAGACCGGGGGCCAAGGCTACCGGCTGAAAGCACAGCTGATGGTGCAGGAATTCAATCGCGCCGGACTGATGCAACAGCTGATGCTGCGTTACACCCAGGCGCTTATCACGCAGATGTCACAGACTGCGGCGTGCAATCGGCACCATTCGTTAGTGCAGCAACTGTGCCGCTGGCTGTTGCTGACTCTCGATCGCATGCCGACGAATGAATTGATCATGACGCAGGAGCTGGTCGCGAGCATGCTCGGCGTGCGCCGGGAAGGCGTCACCGAGGCTGCCGGAAAATTGCAACAGGCCGGCGTTATCCGCTACCGCCGCGGGCACATTACCGTACTCGAGCGGTCGGGATTGGAATCCCAGGTGTGCGAGTGCTACGCAGTCGTAAAGAAGGAATTTGCCCGCCTGCTGCCGGACGTACTCCAGCGACAGGATATTCTTATCCAATCTCAAAATGCGCGGCGGGAAGCGGTCGTCCGCACGACCGACCGATCGAGAGGTCGCAAATGAAGCCTGGCCCGGTCTTTGCATTTTGCGCGGATCCCGACAATGCTTGAGAAAGCCCGCAAGTCCACCGTCCGCGACAGCGCCGCCGCCAGGGTCACAGCCAATATGGAACCCCAACGCACTGAGTCGTTGCTCAGGACAGGCGCTTTGCAGACCGCCATCCTTACCAGCCCCAACTTCTCGATTATCGCCACCGATGAGAAGGGCATCATCCAATTATTTAATGTCGGCGCCGAGCGCATGCTGGGTTATCTCGCGACCGAAGTCGTAAACAAGATAAGCCCGAGCGACATGCATGATCCGGAGGAAGTGATTGCACGTGCCGCGACCCTGACCAAGGAGCTTGCCACCACGATTGCGCCGGGCTTCGAGGCGCTGGCCTTCAAGGCGTCGCGCGAGATCGAAGACACCTATGAATTGACCTATATTCGCAAGAACGGCACGCGCTTTCCGGCTATCGTGTCGATCACGGCGCTGCGTGATGATTTCGGCGAAATAATCGGCTATCTGCTGATCGGCACCGACAATACCGTGCGCAAGCAGTTCGAATCAGACCTGACAAATGCCAAGGCCATAGCAGAGAAAGCCAGCCTGGCGAAATCCACATTTCTTTCGCAGATGAGCCATGAGCTGCGCACCCCGCTCAACGCCGTCCTCGGTTTTGCGCAGGTTATAGAATCCGGTTTTCCGCAGCCGACGCCATCGCAAAAGCGAAGCCTGGACCAAATTCTCAAGGCCGGATGGTACCTGCTGGAGTTGATAAACGAAATTCTCGATCTCACGCGGATCGAGTCCGGCAGGTTGACGCTGTCGCCGGAACCCGTCTCGTTAAACCGGGTCGTGCTCGAATGCCAGGCAATGATAGAGCCGCAGGCGCAACGGCGCGGCATCGGCATGAAATTTCCGCACTTCGATTCCCCTTATTTCGTCCTTGCCGACAGAACCCGGGTAAAGCAGGTTCTGATCAATCTTCTTTTCAACGCAATCAAATACAACAAACCCGGCGGTAAGGTCGTCATGGACTGCATAGCGGTTCCGCCGAACTCGGTTCGCATCAGCGTCAGGGACACCGGCGAGGGACTTTCGCCGGAAAAGCTGGCGCAACTGTTCCAGCCGTTCAACCGCCTCGGGAAAGAGGCCGGCATCGAGGAAGGCACAGGCATCGGCTTGGTGGTGGCCAAACGGCTGGTCGAGTTGATGGGCGGTATCATCGGCGTCGATAGCACAGTAGGCGCGGGAACCGTGTTCTGGGTCGAATTGACTCTGTGCGCTCCACCGCAACTCGCCGACGGGGGGGCCGAATCCGCCACGTTCTACCGACCTTCGTCCACGACCGGTGCGGCTCTGCGCACGCTACTTTATATCGAAGACAATCCGGCCAATCTGCAATTGGTCGAGGAACTGATCACGCGCCGTCCCGATCTTCGCCTGCTTAGCGCAGCCGACGGCAATCTTGGCATCGAGTTGGCGCGCGAATTCATGCCGGAGGTGATCCTGATGGACATCAATCTGCCCGGTATCAACGGCATCGAAGTCATGAAAATCCTGCGGGCAGATCCGGCAACGGCGCAGATCCCGATCATGGCGATCAGCGCAAACGTAATACCCAGCGATATCAAGAAAGGCCTGGACGCAGGATTTTTCCGCTATCTTACCAAACCCATCGTGGTCAACGAGTTCATGGATGCCTTGGGCATTGCACTGGAATTCTCGGCGGCACGAGCGGGAAATGGGCTTAAAAAGGACTGATTCAATGGTTACCGCATCTAAAATCCTGAACGCGAAAGTGCTAATTGTCGACGATCAGAAATCCAATGTCCTGTTGCTTGAGGAAATTCTGCAAGAAGCCGGCTATACCGACGTTACCTCAACGATGGATCCGTATGCCGTCGCGGCGCTTCATCGCGAAAACCGCTACGACCTGATTCTGCTCGATCTGCAGATGCCCGGCCTGGATGGATTCCAGGTCATGGAAAACCTCAAGGCGATCGAAACGGAGAGCTATATTCCGGTCCTCGTGATCACCGCCCAGCCCGCTCACAAGCTGCAGGCGCTGCAGGCCGGCGCCAAGGATTTTGTGAGCAAGCCCTTCGATGTGACCGAAGTTAAAACGCGGATTCACAACCTGCTGGAAGTGCGCCTGCTGCACCGGAAACTCGAGAATTACAACAAGGTGCTGGAACAGACGGTACAGGAACGGACGGCCGAACTGCGCGAAAGCGAAGCACGCTTTCGCGCCCTGACGGAACTGGCGTCCGACTGGTACTGGGAATCGGACGAAAACCAGCGATTCACCAAGGTGTCCGGCCCGTTGCTCGAGATGCTCGGAATACAAATGGGCGCATTGATGGACGAAACAAAAATACTTCAGGGTCCGGGCTGGAACGAGGCGGAGCGCGCCGAACTCGAAGCGAACATCAAGGCCAGGCGTCCGTTCCTTGATTTCCCCTTCAGCCGGGTCAATCCCGATGGCTCCCACCAATATTTTCGGGTCAGCGGGGAACCGATGTTCGACCCGTCCTGCCGCTTTATCGGTTACCGCGGAATCGGTGTGGAAGTGAGCGGGCGCATGCTTTCGATGCTCCCCCCCGGCACCGCCTGAGTCGAACATCAAGTCGGGCAAGGTCAAGGCGATCGCGATAACCAGCCCAAACCGCGCGGCCGGTTTTGCCGAGATCCCGACGGTCGCAGAGACCATCCCGGGATTCAGCGTGCAGAGTGTTGCCGGCATCATCGTGCCCAGCGCCACGCCGCGCGACATCGTGAACAGGCTTAGCGCAGACATCAACAAGTCGCTGCAGTCGCCCGATCTGATCGAGCGCATGGGCCAAATGGGTATGGAACCTTCCGGAAACACGCCTGAGCAATTCGACGCCCTGATCCGCTCCGAAATCGACAAATGGGCGAAGGTGGTGACAGTCTCCGGGGCGAAACGGGACTAGTACTGCAATAGACCTCATTACAAAATGAGGGGATACGTCCCCTCATGCTTCCCTAATTCAGGAGCCGTTTCGGTAATTCTGAAACGGCCTCTAAGAACTCCCCTCCGGCAAACAGGTGCAGAACAGGTTGCGATCGCCGTAGGCGTTGTCGGCGCGCCCGACCGGCGGCCAGTACTTGTGCGTGCGCAGCCCAGGAACGGGATAGGCCGCGAGTTCGCGCGAATAAGCGTGCCGCCACTCGTCCGCGGACACCATGGCGGCGGTATGCGGCGCATG
>CABEAF010000471.1_pt1 | contig 9428 bp, 10 predicted proteins | sample 3132321 | NCBI WGS metagenome assembly CABEAF01 (sample SAMEA5534342, study PRJEB31848) | metagenome | biome: tundra; feature: field; material: soil | place: USA | collected 2013-05 | depth 0.45 m
TTGCACGCGGCGCGCCGCGCCGCGGTGAAGGTGGAGCGCAGGCGCTCGCCGGCTGGGGTTTTGGCAAGACCGAGATCGACGGCTTTCGCTCGCGCGGCGCGCTGATGCTGGATAGCTGACATCGCCTGGCAGTGCGGGTTCAGCTTGCGCCACAGCGACGTTGGCGGTCCGCCAAGGCTTGCGCTAGCGCCTGCTTCCACGCCCTTTGCTTGTGCGCACGCGACATGGAGGCGTTGGCCGGGCTGGTCGAGGGCAGGCGACGATAGCCCGGCGGTGCCGGTGCATCCCCGAGCGAAGGCAGCACGTGTTTGCGGTAGCAGGCCTCGGCCTTGGCGCCGTTGAAGAATACGTGCGCAATCCGCGGATGCGCGCGGTAGAACGACGTGAAATCGTTGGCGCTGATGCTGGCGTCGTCGATCGCCGAATCCAGGCTGCCTTCGCGGGCGCAGGACTCGAGCACGTCCCACAGCGCGATCCCGCGCGATTTCAGCGCCCGGGCCCTGGCCGCATAGGGCAATGCCGGACCGGCGCCGGTGACCTCCCCCAGGATGCGCCAGAACAGGTTCTGCGGATGCGCATAGTATTGCCCGGCCGCGAGCGACGCCTTGCCGGGCATGCTCCCGAGAATCAGAACGCGCGCCTTTGCATTCTCGATCGGGGCAAAGCTCTGGACGTGCGCCGGCTTCATCGAGCCATGGATGCAGCCGGTTGCGCCCGTTCGTCACCTTTTTGCGGAACCGCGCTCGGAACTTTCATCGGTGGGGCTTTCGGCAAATCTCTGCCGCTGAATATGAGCCCCCAAAAAAACCACGCCCCGATCACAGCCAATATCGCGCACGCGATCAGCACGTAGCGCAGCGTCCGGCGCCCGGCGGCCTCGGCCTTTTCGATCTCGTCGAGTGTCCTGCGCACCTTGCGCAGCGCTGTTTGCTCGACCGTGCGTTGTGCGTGCTCCTCGATCGCAGCGCGATCGATGTCGTTCGGTGTCTCGATGCCCACGTCGGTGTGCCCTCATCTGAAATGAGTTGCCCGAAAACAGACAGGTCCGGCATCACAAGTCTACGCCACGCCGAATTACCCGTGTTTGCGCCGATCATGGATCCGGTTCGCCTGGCCGCGAGCATGGTCGAATCTCCTATTCGAGCGCGTTGGAATTTCCAGAATACTTGAATTCCGCCCTCCCCCGGGATTCACGGATAAACTTTTCTCGCCTGAGAGCGGGGCAGGCGGCCTACATTCAAGTCAAGCAGCGGCGTGCGGGCAAGCGCTCCCGGCCCACGCGATGTTTGCCAGGGCGCGCGCCTCCAGGTGCCGGGCGTGCCGGCACGAAACGAATCTCCACGCCGTACATCGATTCATGCTGCACGGTTACTTGATCTTCGAATATGGCGTGGGCGTAAGCATATAGTTCTCGAGGTGCTGCACGAGCGGGCCTTGCGCCTCCGTCTTGGCACGCGCGGCCAGCCACTCAGGATCGCTGGCGAATGCATTCCACTTTCGCTCGCGGTCGGCGAGGCTCTCCCATTCGAGCAGGTAGTACAGGGCATGGTTCGACGGGCCGATCAAAATTGTCCAGAAGCCCACTTGGCGGATGCCATGCTTCTCCCAGATCTTCAGGGTGACGTTGGCAAAACGATGGTTGACATCACCGAGACGGCCCGGCATGCAGTGGTAAATACGCAGTTCGTGGATCATGGTTCCTCGCTTTAGGTGGTGGTTGAGAATGAGGCAAGGCTTCAAGGACACAACATTCGACCGCATGGGCCGAAGTATCCTCGACGCCGGTACCGCGGTCAAACGTCCATTTTCATTTTCGAAGCCACGAATCTTGGCGACCTCACCGTCCGCGACTTCGGCCGGCTGTGCCCGATAGCGGTCGCCCCACGCCTCTCAGGATTCGCGCCATCTTGACGTAACCGGCATTGCAATCGGCCGAGCGCAGGCGCAACCTGCTCTCAGCGCAATGCTCGGCAGCGCTGAATCAGCGCCAAACCGTCGCCAGCGGCCAGACGCGCGAAAACAGCAGGATTGAATTTCCTTTCTGATGGTCCAGGTAACGCAGACCGCCGTGTGCAACCGCTTCCACCACGTCGAAGCCCGCCTCGCCCGCTGGCTGCTGATGACGCGCGACCGCGTGTGTTCGAACCAGTTTCGCCTCACCCAGGACATGCTCGCCGGCATGCTGGGTGTGCTGCGGATTGCAGTGACCAAGGCTGCCGGCACGCTGCGGAAACGAAAAGTGATCAGTTACAGCCGCGGCGAAATCAGCATACTCGACACCAAGGCGCTCGAGGCGGCCGCGTGCCTGTGTTACCAGGTCGTCAAGGACGTACCCGCCGTTACGCGGGATTAGTGGCCGCCATGAGCGCCGCAATCTGCCGCTGGCCGGGTGTTTCGAAAATGTGCGCGGCCGTGGTCCTGTGCAGCGCCATGGTCCGAATCAATGGCGGCCCCGGTCGCGACGATTAAGCGCAAACCACCGGGCTTAGAGGCACGCTGGCCGGCTACCCGCGACCCCGTTGTCGGGACACTGGAGCTTGCAAGTAGCGCAAGCGTAGTGCCCGTAGTTCAGCGGCGAACGAGGATCGAAAAAGGATTGCCAAGGTTCTTCGACGGCCCGCCCCGCCGGGGCTATCGAGCTACGGCGCGCGCGGAACCTGCCCGGGCGCCGATCGCGGCGCGAACCGCGCCCACCGCCCAAAACTGTCCTGTCCGTTCGACCTGATGCACCATCTCGACCATGATTGCATTCAGCGGCGTTGCCATGCCCAACTCCCGGCCGAGGCGCACAACCTCGCCGTTCAGGTAGTCGATTTCGGTGGGTCGCTTGCGCTGGAGACTTTGCAGCGTCGACCCCAAAAGCGGCCACCGGGTTTCCATGCGGCGGGCCTTGGCGGCAAGCACCATGGCTGCCAGTCGCAGCGGGAGCCACTCGATCAACTGGATCAGGGCGGCCGGGGTATCGGGGAGCGACTCCAGACGAATGCCGGCTTGCTTGGCAACCCGCAGGCCCTCGAGCATGACCTTTACCGCGAGTTGGCGCAGATCGGGATCGGCGTAGATCTGATGGAAGGTCGCATTGGTCAGAGCCGGAAAGGCGTTATTCAAGTTGACGATCAGCTTGAGCCAATGCACGCCGCGAATATTGTGCGATAGCGTTGTCGGGACGGCATCGCGCAGTATCGCCGCGATGGCTTCCACCCGGGCGTCATTCGGGCCAAACGGGCGCCCAATGACCAACGGGCCGGGATAGAGCACGGTCACCGTCCCCGGCGTGAGATAGTTGGCGTGAATATTGACCACCGCGCTGACGAGCTGGTGCGGAGGAAGGACGGTGGCGACCAACGCATCACTGCGAACGCCGTTTTGGAAGGTTACCAGCGGCACGCCGGTGAGAAAGGCCAGGTTCGCTTGCACGGCGGCCAACACATCCTGCGTCTTGACGGTGAGGAACGCAAGCTCGGGGCGAAAATCGAGCGTTTCTGACGCTGCGATCTGGGCGGTGAAGGAGCCAAGAGCGCCATCCACGTGCAAGCCGTCGCGACGGATCGCGCCAACCTGCGCGGAACGGCCGATCAAGGTCACGTTCTGCCCCGCGCGGCTCAGTAGTGCGCCCAGCGCACCCCCGATGGCGCCGGCGCCGATGATCGCAATACGTGTCATGGTTCCTTCACTTAACAAGTGGCGGCCGCGGGCGGAAGTATATCCCGGCGCGATGTGCTACAAGGGTGGCAGCATCGGCTGCGAGCGGAAACGACAGCGTGGATATCCTGCGCGGATCGGCATCGCGCCTGAAGGCCGCGGCATCTGCGCCTCGCCTGCGATTTTCGGGCATGCTGCGGCAAAGCAAAGGAATGAACATGGACCAGCGGATCATCGAGCTCTACGACGAATATACCCACGCACCGCTCGAGCGGCGCGTGTTCATCAAGCGCCTCACCGCGCTCGCCGGCAGCAGCGCCGGGGCGATGGCGGTGCTGCCGCTGTTGGAGAGCAACTATGCGTTCGCCGCCACGGTGGCGCCGGACGATGCGCGCATCGAGGCGAGCCACATCGCTTACCCGGGCGCCTCCGGCCCGATCCGCGCCTATCTCGCCCGGCCGAAGGGGACGGCGAAGCTGCCCGCCGTCGTGGTCATTCACGAGAACCGCGGGCTCACGCCGCATATCGAAGACGTGGCGCGCCGGGTCGCGGTCGAGGGCTTCGTCGCGCTTGCGCCCGACCTGCTCTCCCCTTATGGCGGCACGCCTGCCGACGAGGATGCCGCGCGGCAGCTGTTCACCAGGGTCAAACGGGACGTCGCCGTTGCGGATCTGGCTGAGGGCGTGTCCTACCTCAGGAAACGCGCGGACGCGACGGGCAAGCTCGGTTGCATCGGCTTTTGCTGGGGCGGAGGCGGGGCCAACGATCTGGCGGTGAACGTGCCCGATCTCGCCGCTGTGGTGGCGTTCTACGGCATCCAGCCTGCCGCCGCCGACGTGCCGAAGATCAGGGCGAAACTGTTGCTGCACTACGCCGGCATCGACGATCGCATCAACGCCGGCATCCCCGCCTACGAAGCGGCCCTCAAGTCCGCGGGCGTGAGCTACACCAAGTATGTGTACGAAGGCACCCAGCACGCCTTTCACAACGACACGGCCGGTGCCCGCTACAACAAGGAAGCCGCCGAGCTCGCCTGGCGCCGCACCATCGAGTTCCTGCACGCCGCGTTGCGCTGAAGCCAGGACGCCTAGGACCAGAGGCTGCGCAGCTTCTCGGCGACGTTGACGTTCGGTCTGCCGCCGGCTGGGATGCCTTCCGTGTCGGCCTCGCCCCACGCCACCGGATCGAGGCAGTCCATCACCTCGCGCGTAAGGAAACGGCTCTTCGCGCCGTAGACGTGCCGGTCGCCCGTGCGCGACTGCTGCGTCACATAGTACTTTAGCGGCGCAATCAGGTCGAGTTCGGTCTTCGCGCGCGTCATCGCCACGTAGAGCAGCCGCCGCTCCTCCTCGATCAGCTCCGGGCGGCCGGCCGAAAACTCGGAGGGGAAGTTGCCGTCGGCGATGTTGAGCAGGTACACCGCGTCCCACTCCTGGCCCTTCGCCGAGTGCACGGTCGAGAGCACCAGGTAATCCTCGTCCAGCAGCGGCGTGCCCGAGAGGTCGCCTGAGGCCTGCGCCGGATCGAGCGCGAGCTCGGACAGGAAGCGCTCGCGCGTGCCGAATTGCTGCGCGATGCGCTCGAGCTGCAGCAGGTCCCCGGCGCGCACCTGCGCCGCGTCATGCAGGCGCGCGAGATGCGGCTCGTACCATTCGCGCACCCGCCCCATCTGCCCCTGCCACGGCCCCTCGGGCACGGCGAGCGAGCCCATCAGCGCCGCGAACGCGGGCCAGGCGTCGCGCGAGAGCGCCGGCGGCGCGAACGCTTTCAGGCTCGCCCAGCCATGCGCATTCGCCTCGAACGCGTCGAAACATTTCGCCGCCGCGGCCGGCCCGATGCCCGGCATGAGCTGCAGCGCGCGAAACGCGGCGATGCGGTTCTTCGGGTTGTCCGCCCAGCGCAGCACCGAGAGCGCGTCCTTCACGTGCGCCGCCTCGAGGAACTTCAGGCCGCCATACTTCACATAGGGAATGTTGCGGCGCACGAGTTCGAGCTCGAGCACATCGGAATGATGCGAGCTGCGAAACAGCACCGCCTGGCGCCTGAGCGGCACGCCGCGCTCGCGCGTCTCAAGCACGCGCGTCACCACGTACTGCGCCTGCCCGAGGTCGTCCAGCACCGTCACATAGCGCGGCCGCCCGCCTGCGCCGCGCTTCGCCTGCAGCGTTTTGCGGTACTGCCGCTCGCCGCCGGCGATCAGCGCATTCGCCGCATCGAGGATGCCCTGCGTCGAGCGGTAGTTTTCTTCGAGCGTCACCACCGCCGCCGGCGGCGCGTACTGCGCGGGGAAGCCGAGGATGTTCTCGACCGTGGCCGCGCGAAACGAGTAGATCGACTGCGCATCGTCCCCGACCACCGTCAGACCCTCGCCCGAGGGCCGCAGCGCCTTCAGGATCTCGGCCTGCAGCGCGTTCGTGTCCTGGTACTCGTCCACCAGGATCTGGTCGAACTGCGCGCCGATCTCGCGCGCGAGCCCCGCGTCCGCCGTCATCGCGTGCCAGTAGAGCAGGAGGTCGTCGTAATCGAGCGCCTGGTTGGCGAGCTTCTTCTCGACGTAGGCGCGGTAGAGGCCGGTCAGCTCCGCCTCCCACTCGGCGCACCACGGAAACACGTTCGCGAGCGTCTCGGCCAGCGGCCGCTGCGTATTCACCCGGTGCGAGTAGATCGCGAGGCAGGTGTCCTTGCGCGGGAAACGCTTCTCCGCCTTGGTCAGCCCGCGCTCGTGGCGCACGACGTCCATCAGGTCCGCCGCATCGCCCCGGTCGAGCACGCTGAAATTCGCATCGAGCCCCACCCGCGCCGCGTAGCGCCGGATCAGGCGGTTGGCGATCGAATGGAACGTGCCCGACCACGGCAGCTTCACTTCCTCGCGCACTTCGCCCACGATGCGCTGCGCCCGGCGCGTCATCTCCACCGCCGCGCGGCGCGTGAACGTGAGCAGCAGGATGCGCTGCGGGCTCACGCCCGCGAGCACCAGGTGCGCCACGCGGTGCGCGAGCGTGTTGGTCTTGCCGGTCCCGGCGCCGGCGATGATCAGCAGCGGGCCCGCGCGAAAGGCGTTGTCAGCCGCGCGCTCGCCGTAGCGGGCGGCGGCGCGCTGCGCGGGGTTCAGGGTGTCGAGGGTGGAGATGGTTGCCATGGGGGCAACTATAAATGATAGCTGTACGTTTATCCAGTGCCGGCGCTTCGGGGTGGATGAAAAACGTTGGACGTCGGGAAGACGGCTCGACCTTTACGCTAACCGCAACGGGCACTTGCACCGCAAAAGTGGTCAAGCGGGCGCTGGGCGCACGCCCGAAGACCGTCACTTCTATGGGCTCGTGGCGACAACTCTAGCGGGTGCGAGGGAAATCCTGGTCGTGGGGACCGGCCAACGCGAAGCATGAGTTGGAGAAGCATATGAAGCGGCATGCCAAGGCTCTCGCCGCGTGCGTCGTGGGCGTGGCGCGTCGACCACCCATTCGATGGCCAGCTTTTGCAGCTTGCGCGAAAGTAATTTGAGGCCGCCGACCAGCTGGGTGCATTGACCCAGGGTTGCCGTGCATCCGGGCTCGAAGCATTCGATCCGACTCCGTCTTGACCCTGTGCCGAACTTTTGCTACAAGGTCATGGCGGGCTTGGCGCTGATTTCCAGACGGCCCGTATTTGAACAAGACTGCGAAAATGACTGTACGCCGTAGGGAGAAACACCGGCTGCGAAGCATCGGCTGGCTGCGCGCGGCGGTATTGGGAGCGAACGACGGGATCGTATCGACATCGAGCCTCGTGCTCGGTGTAGCCGCTTCACATGCAACGCACAGCAGCATACTGATTGCGGGGATCGCCGGTCTGGTTGCGGGCGCCATGTCGATGGCTACTGGAGAATACGTCTCCGTTCATTCGCAGGCAGATACCGAAAAGGCGACACTCGATCAAGAGCGCGCCGAACTTAAAGCGGACTTTGGAGGGGAACAACGAGAATTGATGGCGATTTATATTGGTCGCGGCCTTGATCCTTCTCTTGCGAAACAAGTCGCTAAGCAACTCATGGCCCATGATGCGCTTGGTGCACATGCGCATGATGAACTCGGCATCTCCGGGACGCTAAGGGCACGTCCGCTACAGGCTGCGCTGGCTTCTGCCTGCAGTTTCGCGGCCGGGGCCGCCATGCCGCTTGTGGTCGTTGCATTAGTCTCAGAGTCGAACCTGATTCCTGTCGTTTCTGGAGCTTCGCTTCTGTTTCTCGCGTTCCTGGGAGGATTGGCTGCCCATATTGGCAGCGCAAATGTGGCAACGGGAATAATGCGCATCACATTCTGGAGTGCCTTGGCCATGGGGGTCACTGCAGGTATCGGGGCACTGATCGGAACCGCTACCTGAGCGGCAACCAGAAGCAAGATCGGATCGACAGGCTATATCCTGCCCAGCAGAAGCAATATCACGATTATCAACAACACCAATCCGATACCGCCGCTGGGGTAATAACCCCATTGCCTGCTGTGGGGCCAGGCCGGAATCACACCCAACAGCGCCAGAACCAGCACGATCAAAAGAATCATTCCTACACTCATTTCGCTTCTCCTTGCGTTTTACGACGCGTGCACTCGCACCACCCGCGTGGAGACTATCATCCACACTTGGTTTCATCTGTACGCTGGCGCACATCGCCGGCGACGCCGCGTCTGATGCGACGCAGAGCCCCGCAACGGCGCGTTACTTGCTCTGGCTCAGAATGTACTCGACCGCGGCCTTGACGTCGGCATCGGATGCAGCCGTGCCTTTCGGCGGCATGATGCCTTTGCCTTTGATGACGGAAGCCGTCAGCGCATCAGCTCCCTGCTTGATCAGCGGCGCCCACGCCTCCTTGTCTCCGGTCTTCGGTTTCATCGCCGCATGGCAGCCCTTGCATGACTTTTCATATACCGCCTTGCCGATGCCTTTATTGGTTTCAACGTTGATTGCGGCCGATTTCAGCGAAGGTTCTTTAGGAGCCGCCGCTTGCACTTTGGCAGTGATGACGCTGGCCTCGACAGATTCCTTCGCCCCTTCTTTCCTGGACATCGGTGCGGTGGAAGCCTCTTTGGCGGGCTTGCTCGCAGCTTTCGCCGTCTTCATCTCCGCCTTCGCGTCAGCCGTGGCCTTGGATTGGGCAGCTTTGGCGTCCTTCACGCAGACCGTTTTCGCGTCGCCGGCCTTGTCGTCGCATTTTTCCCTGGCTACCGAATAGTCGGCATCCGCCCGGGCGATGCTCACCGCGTAATTGTTATTGTTGCTGGGCGTATAGCGCGCTTCGAGATCGGCCTTAGCGACCTTCTCTTTTCCCTTGGCTTCGGCCACGCATATGTCTTTCGTGTTACCGGACATGGACCCGCAGGCCTTGTTGGCGGATTTGTATTCGGCGGCGATGCTGTCCTTGGCGGACGTGTAGTCGGCTTTCGACATGCTTTGCGCGATCGCGCCGGTGCTGAAAGCGAGAGCGAATGCAGTTGCGATTGACGCAATGTCGAGTTTGTTCATGATGATTCCTTTGTGCGGTGAATTGGGCAATGATGCATGGCCGGAAGCGGTCGCCTCCGCGCCGCCTCACTTTGGAGGGCGATACATTTCGTTCTGGCGTTCCTGCCAGGCGGAAAGCTGTTTCTCCGTCTCTTCCCTGGAGATTCCATAGGTTTCCTGGATCTTGCCGAAAAGCTGATCGCGCTTGCCCGCAATTACATCGAGCTGATCGTCGGTGAGTTTCCCCCACTGTTGCTTGACGTTGCCCTTGAACTGCTTCCAGTTGCCTTCGATTCGATCCCAGTTCATTG
>CABEAF010000473.1_pt1 | contig 9339 bp, 7 predicted proteins | sample 3132321 | NCBI WGS metagenome assembly CABEAF01 (sample SAMEA5534342, study PRJEB31848) | metagenome | biome: tundra; feature: field; material: soil | place: USA | collected 2013-05 | depth 0.45 m
ACCATCGGTCGCCATTCCCGCCACCTGGAGAAGCAGCAGCACAAGGAGGACTTGCGCACCTGGGAGCATGAGGGCGGCAATCTGGCGCCATCCGCAACGACCGCGGCGGGAACCGTCTGAGCCATCCATTTATTTCCTGCGACCGGCTTTCTTGAACAGCCGCGTCCGAGCCAATCACATTACTGAGGAGTCACCAATGAAACCAACCCTGCTGAAAGATGTGTCGTCGAAGCGGCCGCCCCTGTCCGACATCAAGACTTTGCGCGAGCGCGCGCGACAACATATCGAGAAAGGCGCAGTAACTTCCGGCTATGCCGCCGACCGCGAGAACGTGATCAAGATGCTGAATGAAGCGCTCGCGACCGAGCTTGTCTGCGTGCTGCGCTACAAGCGCCACTACTTCATGGCTGCGGGCATCCACGCCGCGCCGGTCGCAGCCGAATTTCTGCAGCATGCGACTGAGGAAATGTCACATGCCGACCTCATCGCCAAGCGCATTATCGAGCTCCGCGGCGAGCCGAATTTCTCGCCGGACGGGCTGGCGGCCCGCAGCCATGCGGAATACGTCGAGGGCGATTCGCTCAAGAGCATGATCAAGGAAGATCTGATTGCCGAGCGAATCGCGATCGAGAGCTATCGCGAGATGATCGCCTACCTCGGCGATCAGGATCCGACCACGCACCGCATGCTGGAGGAAATACTCGCCAGCGAAGAGGAGCATGCCGAAGACCTGTCGTCGCTCCTCGAGGGGATGAAGGACTACGGGAAGGTCTGATACGACGGGTTTTGCGAGCCGTCCCGCCACTTGTAATCGAGTTTATTCGATTGTTTACAACCTCCCCTACCTGACTGATTGAGGGCTAACCAGCTTTATTGCTCCGGCCCCGGCAATCTCAGCCGATCGGCGCGGGTCGTCCGTTTGCGTACCCCTGGTATCCGGTAAATCCCATCCGAAATGTTGACCGCGACGACGGGCGCAAGGCTGGCGCCGGGCGCAAGGGCGGGTACAATCCGGTTTGGGTCATTATCCAAGGATGAAGGTTCGCCATGAAAACAAAAGTTACGCAGGAAAAAGCGCTGCGCTGGGCGGCTCAGGGGCTGACGCTTCTGGTGGTGCTGGTTGCCGCGGTTGCGGTGAATCTGTACTTCAAGATCGACGAGCTCGAGACCTCGCTGTCTCAGGCGCGGGTGGAGTCGGACAAGACGAATCAGGCGGCGGCAGCGGCACGCAAGAAGCTGCAGGATGAGCTCAATGCGGCAAACACCAAGTCCGCAGCGCTGGAGCAGCAGCAGCACGAAGCGGACAAGCTGAAGACGCTGCTCGCCAAGATGGAACCTCAACTCGCAGGGGTCCTGGAGGCTGTCGTCAACGCCAAAGCGAGCAAGCCGGAGGCGCGCGCCGCGGCGCTCACCAGCCTCGGCGTGATCGGTCAGATTGTCCACGGACCGAACAACGAGGCCGCGCTCGGGGCGCTGGACCGCGCGCTCGGCATCGACCAGGCCAATTGCGTCGCCGGGCTCGCGGTCAATCTCGGCGGCGCCAAGAAAATCGAAGTCGCGCCCGACTGCCAGGCATTGCTGTCCGGCGCGGCTGCCGCGAGCGAAGCCAAGCCCGCGGCCGAGGCGAAGCCGGATGCGGCGCCCGCAGGCGGGGCCGCCAAAGCCGCTCAGCCGGCGGGCAAGGGCTGACGGCCGATTCTGGCAGCAAGCTAAACACCTCGATCCTTGTGGAAGAAACCTATGCCCAAGCTGAACGCCGGCGCGGTCTCCATCGACTATGAACTGCGGGGCGGGGGCCCGCCGTTGCTGATGATCAACGGCTTTCGCCGCAGCCGTGTGGTGTGGCTGGAGGGCGTGCTCAAGCCGCTGGCGGAGCGCTTCCAGCTAATATTGATGGACAACCGCGGCACTGGCCAGTCCGACAAACCCCGGGACGGTTATAGTATCGAGGCCTTCGCGGACGATTGCGCGGGGGTGATCGCCGCGCTCGGCTTGCCTCGCGCGCACGTCTTCGGCGTTTCCATGGGCGGGATGATTGCCCAGCGTCTTGCCACGCGGCACCCGCAGAAGGTGCATGGCCTGGCGCTGGGCTGCACCAACTGCGGCCGCGGCGGCTCGATTCTGTCGGAAAAGCGCATCGGCGAACTGCTGCGGCTGGTGCCGAACGACACGATCGACGCGCGCGAAGTCGCCCGGCGGCAGGAGGAGGCGTACTACATGCCCGGCTTCCGTGAGAGCCAGCGGACCGTGATCGAGGGCCTGTACGACCTGGTTAACCAGAACCCCACGCCGCCGCACGCGGTGCAGGGGCACCTCAAGGCCATCGACGCGTTCGACGCCTGCGCGGACCTGCCGCGGATCAAGGCGCCCACTCTGGTCATCGCAGGCGAAGGCGATCCGCTCATCCCGGCGGAGAACTCGCGCCTGATCGCCGGCCGCATCCCCGGGGCGCAACTCGTGCTGCTGCCGGACGCTTCCCACTTCTTCTGGATCGAGAAGCCGCGGGAGACGGCGGACGCGCTGATCCGCTTCTTCGGCAAGCTTGCCTAGCCGGCGCGGCTGCAGGCACGCGCGCCAGTCTACGTCCGTCGCAAGCGTTGCAGCAAACTGAATCCGCACTTCAGACCGAGGCCCAACCATGATCTACGAACTCTATTACTGGCCCGGCATACAGGGCCGCGGCGAATTCGTGCGCCTCGCCCTGGAACAAGCCGGCGCCGAATACCGTGATGTCGCCCTCGTGCCGGACGAGGAGGGGGGCGGTGTGCCGGCGATGATGAAATTCCTCGACGGCCCCGGCGTCGCGCGGCCGCCGTTTGCGCCGCCGTTTCTGAAAGCGGGCCGCATGGTGATCGGGCAGACCGCGAACATCCTGCTGTTTCTCGGCCCGCGGCTCGGCCTTGCGCCGCGCGATCAGAGCGGCCGGCTGTGGACGCATCAGCTGCAGCTCACCCTTGCCGATTTCATTGTGGAGATTCACGATACCCATCATCCCATCGGGGGTGGGCTTTACTATGAAGAGCAGAAGCCGGAAGCTAAGCGCCGCAGCCGCGATTTCCTTGCCCACCGGCTGCCGAAGTTCCTCGGCTATTTCGAACGCGTGATCGAGCGCAATCCGGACAGCGACAAATGGCTGGCCGGCAGCCGGCTGACCTATGTCGATCTGTCCATGGCCCAGGTGGTTGCGGGGCTGCGTTATGCCTTCCCGGCGGCCAGCAGGAAAGCGCTGCGCGCCTGCGCTCGCCTGCGCGCGCTGCACGATGAGGTTTTTGCCCGCCCGCGCATCAAGCGCTATGTCGCATCGGGGCGGCGGCTGGCCTTCAACAACGATGACATTTTCCGGCGCTATCCCGAACTCGATGGGTAGCCAGCGCAGGCCGCAGCATTGATCCAGAATGAAGGCTGCGGCAGAATCCGTTGATCTGCGGTTTCGTCGTGAAGTCAGCAGCCAGTACCAGACGCTGGTCACCGCGCTTTGGCAACTCAACTAGACGGACCGATAACTGTCGAAACGGGCAAGCGCGAAATGGCAACCTGCCCGCCGCCCCGAATTATCCACCGACGGCGCGGTTTTTGGTTACCATCACGTGGCTCGGATTGAAAGTCCTTGCCTAAATCGCCTTGCAATTATTGCGCCTGACGCGCCGAAGCTCACCGATACCATGATCACCAGCCTGTTTTCACGTTCCGCTCTGCACCAGCACGCCGAACCCGCGCAACGTATCCTCGGCATTGCGGCGCTGCCACCGGATTCGGGCGATCTTGCACGGCTGCTCGCGGCCGACCCGGCGACGGAGGTGCGTATCGCCGCGGCGCTCCGTTGTGCCGATCTGGCCGCGCTCGCCTGCGCCTGGGAAACGGAAACCGACGCCGCGGTGCGGCTTGCACTCGCCCGCGCGCTGGGCAATGTGCTTGCGCAAACGCAGGACAGCGATGGCGCGCAGGCGCTTCTGGAGGCGGATCGCTGCACCGATGCGATCCGCGTCGAAGTGGCGCGCCGCACGCAGGACGCGGAGCGCCGGCTCGCCGCGCTCGCCGGTATCCGCGATGAGGACGCGTTGGTCGAACTCGCGCTCCTTGCCGAGCATGCGGAGACGCGGATCGCCGCAGCCGAGCGCGTGCGCACGCCGGATGGCCTGCGCAAGCTCGCCGATGCGGCAAAGAACAAGGATCACGGCGTGGCCAGGCTGGCACGGCAGCGGATCGACGCGATAAAGCAGCGTCTGGCGCAGGAAATTGAGTCCGACGCCATCATCGCGCAGTTGGAAGCGCTGGCGACCGAGCCCGGTCCCATACTCACCGCGGTGATCGAGCTCAACCGCCGCTGGCAGGCGCTCGACCTTACCGGCGAAACTGCCCGCCTCGAACGCTGCGACGCCGCGCGCCACGCCATTCAGGCGCGCTTCGAGCGCGAGCAGGGCGAGCAGCGGGGGCGGGTGCAGTTCGAGCGCAAGCTCAACGAATGGATCGAGACGCTGGGAACCGCGGCGAGCGCCGCGCCGGATGCGCTCGCCGCACCGCGCGCGGAGCTTGCCGCACTGCGCGAGGAAGCGCAGGCACGCAACGACGGCTCTGCGCTGGCCAGGCTCGATCAGGCGGAGCAACGCATAGCGCTACGGGAGGGGGATCTGCGGGCGTTTGCCAGCGCGCAGGCGCTGGTGGTCGAAGCCGAGCAGCTTGTCGCGGGCACGTCCATCGACCATGCAGAACTGCCGACACGGTGGCAGGCGCTCGATCGGGCGATTCGCACGCCGGAGTTGACGCGACGCTTCGAAGCCGCGCTGACGGCGGTCGAGCAGCGCCGGCTGGCGCAGATCCAGGCCACGCAGCAGGAAGCGAACGCTGCGCGGCAGCAGCTCCATGCCCTGCTGCACACCGCGGAGCAGGCACTCGCCGCAGGACAGGTGCAGGCCGCGCGCGCGGCTGCCGACGAGATCAGGACGCTCAAGACGGGCGCCGGCCTGCTGCCGAAGCCGACCACGAAGCGGCTGGGCCGCCTGGTGCAGCAGCTGGTGGAACTCGAACGATGGGAATCGTTCGGCCAGCAAAACGCGCGCGTCCAGCTGTGCGAGCGCGCCGAAGCCGCAGCGAAGCAGACCCTGGACGCGGCGCAACTCGCGCTTGAAGTGCAGAAACTGCGCAACGAGTGGAAAGCGCTCGACCAGCAGCACGCGGGCGTGCCCAAGGCGCTGTGGGAACGCTTCGACGGCGCGTGCGAAAAGGCCTACGCCCCCGCGGCCAGGCATTTCGCGGAGCTGGCGGCGCAAAGAAAGGAAGCGCGCAGGCGGCGCGATGAGTTCATTGCCGCGGCGGCGGCGCATGCGCCGACCCTGCTCGGGGAGCCCATCGACTGGCGTGCGATCGAGCGTTGGTTGCGCGACACCGATCAGCGGTGGCGCGAAGGCGATCTGGGCAGCGTCGATCCGGGTGCATGGAAAAAGTTCGATCTGCGGTTCAAGGCCGCGCTGGCGCCGCTGCGCGAGGCTTTGTCGGCAGCGCGCGATCGCGCCAAGGCGGGGCGTCAGGCTTTGATCGACGAGGCCACGGCGCTCTCAGCCAAAGCCATGGAGCGCGAAGCGCCGTCGCAAGTCAAGGCGATTCAGGCCCGATGGCAGGTCCAGGCAAAGGAGTTGCCCCTGGCGCAGCGCGATGAGCGCGCTCTGTGGACAAAGTTTCGCGCCGCTTGCGACGCCGTGTTCGACGCGCGCCAGAGCAAACGCAAGGAAGAGGACGGCCGCAAGAACGAACATCGCAACGCGCTGCAGGAACTCTGCGTACAACTCGAACAACTCGCGCTGGTGGCGGACAAGGAGGATCAGGAACTCCGCCGCGCGCTGCGGGATCTGCAGGAGCAGTGGAAGCAACAGATCGGCGGGTTTGATCCCAGTTTGCGCGACCTCGAATCCCGCTTCACCAAAGGGAGAGCTGCGCTGGAAACGATGCTGTCGATGCGCGTCCGTTCCCGCGAAGCCGCGGTGTGGCAGACCCTGGCGGCGAAAGAGCGCGTGTGCGAGGAACTGGACGCGTTGGTGCGCTCAGGCGGCGCTTCGGCGCCATTGGAGGCGGAGTCGGTCGAGGCGCAGTCGGCGGCGGTACAGGAACGATGGGCGGCTTTGCCCGCCTTGGCCGCCGCCTGGGAGCAAAAAATGCTGGCGCGGCGGGCCGCCGCGCTGGGCGCGCTGTCCGAGGAGGCGGCGGCCGCAGAGCACCTGGCGCGGATCGAACGCGGAGCCGGATCGCGCCGCGAGGGCCTGCTCGAGCTCGAGTTGCTGCTGGGTCTGGAAAGCCCGCCCGAATTTCAGCCGCAACGGCTTGCGCTACAGGTGAAACAGTTGCGGGACCGGTTCCAGAGTGCGCGAACGACTGGTGCCGTCACCGCGGGCGAGCGCCTGCTTGCGTGGTGCGCCCAACCGGGCGTCGCCGATGCGCTCGATCGCCAGCGATGTGAACGAATTCTCTCGAAAGTCGAGCAGGCGCGCTGAGATAGGTACCTTATTGCTCGGGTGACTGCGGCACACGATGACCTTGATTCGCACATCTCTACTTGCGCTGTCCCTGGTGCTCGCGGCGTGCGCGCCGGTGCCGCAGCGCGCGGGCATTCCGACAACATGGCAGGGGTCACCGAACTTCAACGAAAGGAAACCGAATTTCGTCATTCTTCATCACACCAGCGATGACGCGGTCGATCAGGCGCTGCGCACGCTAGCCGATCCGGCGCGAAGCGTGAGCGCGCATTATCTGATCGGGCGTGACGGGACGATCATCCAGCTGGTTGACGAACGTGCTCGAGCCTGGCACGCCGGCGAGTCGAAATGGGGCTCTGATACGGATCTCAATTCAGCGTCCCTGAGCATCGAGCTCGACAACAACGGACACGAGCCGTTTGCCGACGCCCAGATTTCAGCCTTGCTTCGCCTGTTGACCGACATCAGGGAGCGCTATCACATCCCCGCCGCGAATTTTCTGGGTCACGCCGATGTTGCGCCGAAGCGAAAGACCGATCCCAGCCGCTACTTTCCATGGAAGACGCTTGCGGATCACGGATTTGGCCTTTGGTGCGATCCGCCTTTTCCGGAGCCGCCGACGCCGTTCGGCGCTGCAGCGGAATTGCGGGCGCTGGGTTACGACATTGGCGACGAAGTGGCGGCAGTTCGGGCGTTCAAGCTGCACTTCCTGCCGGACGAGTTATCGCCCGAGCTGACTGACCGCAGCCGCGCTCTGCTTCACTGCCTTTACCAGAAAGCCGCCGGCTGAGATTCGCGCATCGCCGGCGTCACGGACGTAATCGGAGTATCGCTACCACGCGGCATCCAGCAATTGGCGCACCGCCGCCGGTCCGTCGATCTTGCGTGGATTGGTGTGCACCCAGCGATCGTGCATCGATTCCTCGGCGACGCGATCGAGCAGGTCTGCGCTCACGCCTACGTCGCGCAAGGTGCGCGGCAGACCCAGTTCGGCGATCAGCGCGGCCAGCACATCGGCGGCCGGCTCGCCCGGCCGGCCGAGCGCTTCGCTGACCAGTTTCTGGCGCTCTGCGTTCACCGGGTAGTTGAAGCGCATCACATGCGGCAGCATGGCGCATGAGGTGTAGCCATGCGGCACGCCGGCGGTGCCGCCCAGCACATGGCCGATGCCGTGGCTGGCGCCTTTCTCGACGCCGGCACTGCTGCCGATGATCGACATCCACGAGCCCAACTGACAATCCAGCCGCGCCGGCAGGTCTTTCGGGTCCGCCTTCACCGCGCGCAAGCCCCGTCCCAGCAGGCGCAGGGCGTGGAACGATGTGCCGTCGGAGAAAGGCTTGCTGCTGATCGAACACAGATCCTCGGCTGCGTGGTCCACCGCCCGGATTCCCGTCGACAGCCACAACCATTCCGGCGTGTGCACCGTCACCGCCGGATCGAGGATCACCGTGCGCGGTGCCGCTTGCGGGTGGACGTACATCTCTTTCACGTGGCGGACGGTGTCGGTGCAGCCGGCCAGGGCGGAAAACTCGCCGGCCGAGAGCGTGGTCGGAATGATGACCGAGGCGACGGAAGGCGGCTTATAGCTCGGGCGGACCGTACTGCCGTCGGCGCGGACGGTGACGCGGTAGGCATCCAGCTCGGCGGGATCGGTGATGCCGTTGCCGAGGCAGATGGCGACCATTTTGGCGGCGTCGGTGATCGATCCGCCGCCCACGCCAAGCAGCAGGTCCGCCTGCGCGGCGCGCGCCGCATTCGCCGCCGCCACCACGTCGATACGCGGGGTATGCGCGCCGATCCTGGCGCAGAGGCCGGCGTAGCGCTCGCCGAGCGCGTCGCGCACGCGCCGGATCACGTCGGTGCTGCGCTCGAGCGTGCCGCTCGCGATCACGTAGACGCGGCGCTCGCCGGTCAGGTCGAGTTCGCGCGCCAGCGCTTCGACGAAATCGGTGCCGTAGACGATCCGGCTGGTGGCGGGATAGCTGTAGATGCCGCTTTGCATGGCGTGTGCCTTCCGAGTTGCTGGCAGGCCCGGTCGGGCACTGCCGCATGTTGGGTGAATGCGACCTGTCGCAGCTAGCGGCCTTCGAATTTCGGTTTGCGCTTTTCCGTGAAGGCGAGGATGGCCTCGTGCTGGTCCTTGGTGTGTTGCGCCAGCGCCTGCATCGAGGATGCCATCTCGAGGGCGATCGGCAGGCTGACCTGCTGCGAATCGCGCAACAAACGCTTGGTCAGGCGCAGTGAATGCACCGGCTGGGCGGCAATGCGGCGGGCGAGGGCCCTGGCTTCTTCCATCAATTTGTCGTCGTCGACCACTTTCGAAACCAGGCCGATGCGCAGCGCTTCGTCAGCCTCGATGAAATCGCCGGTGAACGTCATCTCGCAGGCTTTCGACATTCCGACTGCGCGCGGCAGGAACCAGGCGCCGCCATCGCCGGACACCAGGCCGACGCGAAGAAAACTTTCGGCGAAAGTCGCGCTGCGTCCGGCGATGCGTATGTCGCACATGGATGCGAGGTCGCAGCCGGCGCCCACCGCGGCGCCATTGACCGCGGCGATCGATGGCGCTTCGAGCGCATACATCGCCAGCGGAATGCGTTGAATGCCCTGCAGGTAGCTGCGGCGAATCTCCGCCGGGCTTCCGCCAAACAAGCCCGTACGCTCCTTCATCACCTTGACGTTGCCGCCCGAGGAAAAACCCGCGCCCGCGCCGGTAACGATGACGCAGCCGACGCTCAAGTCGGCATTGATGCGATTGATGCATTCGACCATCGCCTCGACGATGGCGGGCGAGATGGCATTACGCGTCCGGGGTTCATTCAAGGTCAGGATGACGATGGCGCCGTCCTGTTCGTATCGCACTGGGTCGCTCATG
>CABEAF010000481.1_pt1 | contig 9078 bp, 7 predicted proteins | sample 3132321 | NCBI WGS metagenome assembly CABEAF01 (sample SAMEA5534342, study PRJEB31848) | metagenome | biome: tundra; feature: field; material: soil | place: USA | collected 2013-05 | depth 0.45 m
AACGGCGGCTCGCCCGCAACCGGCGGCGGTTCTTTCGCCGCCTGCTTCGCCAGCTCGGCCTTTTTCAACGCTTCGAGCAGCAGGCTCATCGCGGCGTACCCGGCGGATCACCGAGGAACGGCTGCTTGCCGGGGTTGGGCGCGGCCATGAACTTGTCGTCGGGCAGATAGGTGCGGTAGCCGCGGTAGTCGCCGTCGATGCTGGCATCGCGGATGATAATAGGGCGAATGAATATCACCAGTTCGGTCTTGCTGTTGGTCACATTCTTGTTTTCGAATAGCCGCCCGAGGCCGAGGATGCGGTTCGCGCCGGGCACGCTGTCCTCCAAATCGCTGACCCGATCCTGGATCAACCCGCCCATTACCGCGATCTGGCCGCTGTTCACTTTGATCAGCGATTCCATTTCACGCGTCTGAATTATCGGAATATTGCTGACGATCGGAGCGCAGCCCGCCGCTCCGGCGTTGCCTGGGCCGCAAGGCGCAGCCAGCGACGGATTGGGATCGGCAACATTGCCGACGATGCGCGACACGCTGGGGCGCACATTGAGCAGCACGCTGTCGGCATCGCCGATCTGCGGTGTCAGGTTCATGATGAATCCGACGGCCACGATGTTGGGCGTGGTGGTGAACGTGGTGACCGTAGCGCTGTTTATCGTGCCCGGTACCGTCGTGCCTTGAATGGTGAAATAGACCTGGTTGTCCACTACTTTCAGGATCGCGGTCTGGTTGTTGAGCACCGTCAGCCGCGGGCTCGAGAGCACGCGCACGTTGCCGAAGGAGTCCAGCAGGCGCACAGTAGCCAGCAGGTTGCTCCAATTGGGCGCAGCATAGCCGATCGTGAAGATGCCACTCGGCGATGCCGTAGGGGCGCCGGATTGACTAAACGTGAAGCCGGTCGAGCCGCGACGCGCGGCGGACCAGTCTATGCCCTGCTGATACTGGTTGTTTAACTGCACTTCAACGATGGTGGCTTCGATCAGCACCTGGCGCTTGGCGCTGGCGAGCACCTGGTCGAGGAATTCCTGGATTTTCTCGTGCTGGCGCGAAGTGGCGCGTACCGTCAGGATCCCGGACTCCGGGTTGGAGATGACCGAAGCGGCCTCGCGGAAACTTGCGCCTTGTTGCGCGGGTGCCGCAACGGCGGCCGGCGCGGGCGCAGCTCCCGCCGCCGTTGCGGCACCCGCGCAACCGGGCGCAAGCTTCCGCGAGGCGGCTTCGGTCATCTCCAACCCGGAGTCCGGCATTCTGACGATACGCGCCACCTCGCGCCAGCATGAGAAGATCCAGGAATTCCTCGACCAGGTGCTCTCCAACGCCAAGCGCCAAGTGCTGATCGAAGCCACTATCGCCGAAGTGCAGCTGAACAACCAGTATCAGCAGGGCATAGACTGGTCGGCGGCGCGCCGGGGCTCGACCGGATTCACCTTCAATCAATCCGCTAGCGGCACTACCACGGCATCGCCGACCGGCAGCATTTTCGTGCTCGGCGCCGCCGCGCCCAATTACGGCAATCTGCTCGCCTCGGTGCGCCTGCTCGAATCTTTCGGCAACGTGCGCGTGCTCTCGAGCCCGCGGCTGACGGTGCTCAACAACCAGACCGCGATCCTGAAGGTGGTGGACAACCAGGTCTATTTCACCATTCAGGCCACGACCACCGCAGGCTCGGCGGGTGTCGCGCCAGTCACTACTTTCACCACCACACCCAACGTGGTGGCGGTGGGCTTCATCATGAACGTGACGCCGCAGATCGGCGACGCCGACAGCGTGCTGCTCAACGTTCGCCCCAGCATATCGCGCATCGTCGGCAATGTTGCCGATCCCAATCCGACACTGGCCGCGCCTTGCGGCGCCGCCGGAGCGGGCGTGGCGGGCTGCGGTTCGATCACCAGCAATATTCCGGTGATTCAGACGCGCGAAATGGAGTCGCTGATCAAAGTGAACAGCGGCCAGATCGCGGTGATGGGCGGGCTGATCCAGGACCGGGTCAACGATCTGGAGGACAGCGTGCCCGGCGCGAACCGCATCCCCGGCATCGGGCGGCTGTTCGAAAACAAGAATCTGACCAACACCAAGACCGAGCTGGTGGTGTTCATGCGGCCGGTCATCATCCGCGATGCCAGCATCGACGGCGACTACCGCGGCTATCGCACCTTTTTACCCGGCGACCAATTCATGGCCGCACCCAACCCCGGCAAACCGCCGCTCCTCGGTGATCCGCAGGGGTCGCCGCGATGAGCCTGCTGCTCGAAGCGCTGAAAAAGGCCGAGATGGCGAAGCAGGCGGCGAAAGAACCGCCGCCGGTTGCGGGCGAGCCGCCGTTTACGCGCGACCAACTTCCCGACATCACGCAGCCGATGGAGATTCATAGCGAGGATATGCGTCCGGCCGAATCCGCGCCGGCGCCCAAGCGCGCGAATAAGCCGGTGCTCGAACTCGCGCTGGAGGAAGCACCGCGGGCAGCGCCCGCCCCGGGGCCTGCGCCTGCAATGCGGGCCACGCCTGCCGAAACCGCCTATTCGCCGCCGGGTGAACCGTCTTACTCGCCGGTGAGCGAAACCGCGGAACGCAAGCAAGCGCAGCAGTTGTTCGAGGCCAAGGAACTGGACGTCAACCCGCGCAAGCCGTTTTACCTAACCGTGGGCGCGCTGGGCCTGTTCGCACTGGGCACGGTCGGCTACTTCTGGTACCAGATGCAGCCGAAAAACAACTACAAGCTGCCGCCACCGTCGGCACAACCCGCCCCCCCGCTGATGGCTGCGGCACCGACGGCGCCTGCGGCCGAGCCCGGCACGCCCGCGGCGGCCACGGTGATACCGCCTGTCGGCACCCAGCCAGCGCTTCCAGCAACTCGTGACGCCACCGCACGCGCAGCGACGGCGCCTGCGCCGGCCGTTGTTCCGGCTGCTCCGCGCGGCCCTGTCTTTGCGCGCCAGGGCGCGCCCGCCGCCGCCACTGCTGGTGCCGCTGCAGCCGCGCCGCAGCGCCGTCCGGCCCCGCGTGAGAGCGACATCACGATCACGCCTGCCCGCGTGCAGTCCGACCCCATACTGGAACGCGCGTACCAGGCCTTCAATGCCGGCGACCTGGCCAGGGCGCGCGAGGATTACCAGCAGGTGCGGCGCTACAACCCGGACAATCGCGATGCGCTGCTGGGACTCGCGGCCGTGGAAACGCAGGCCAAGCGCTATGACGCAGCCGGGAGCTTTTACACGCGCCTGCTCGAGCTCGATCCGCGCGACGCCTACGCCCAAGCCGGGCTCATCGGCCTGCGCGGGCAAGTCGACCCGCTGGCGGCGGAGTCGCGCCTGAAAAGCATGATCGCCGCGCAGCCCGATGCGAGCTTCCTGCATTTCACCCTGGGCAATCAGTACGCGGCGCAGGGCCGCTGGGCCGAGGCACAGCAAGCCTATTTCCACGCCTACGCGAGCGACCCCGAGCACCCCGACTTTGCCTACAATCTCGCCATCAGCCTGGACCGGATGCACCAGACCAAGCCGGCGCTCGAGTATTACCGGCGCGCGCTGGCACTGGCGGAAAGCCGCCCGGTTTCATTCGACCGGGCTCAGGTAAGCAACCGGGTGTCGCAGCTCGAGCGCTGACCATGAATTCCCCGGCCACCCTGACCACCGCGACCCCTGCCAAGCGCCACATCGGCCAGATCCTGATCTCGCAGGGCATCCTGACCGAGGACCAGTTGCGCATCGCGCTGCTGGAGCAGATGAAGTCCAAGCTTCCGGTCGGGAAGCTCCTGGTCAACCTGGGCTTCGTCTCCGAAGCCACGCTGCGCGACGCACTGTCCGAAAAGCTGGGGCTGCAAAGCGTCGACCTGTCCCAGATTATCATCGACTCGCAGGCGATGAAGCTGGTGCCGCGCGATTTCGCGCTGCGCCATCACATCTTCCCGGTAGCGCTGGACCGCGAGCGCGGCACGCTCATCGTGGCGCTGTCGGATACCAACAACCTCGTCGCCCTGGACCAGTTGCGCGCGCGCCTGCGCGGCGAGCTGGAGCTGGAGTCGCGCCTGGCGGGCGACACCGAGATCTCCCGCGCCATAGAGCAGTATTACGGCCACGAACTCTCCATCGACGGCATCCTGCACGAAATCGAGACCGGAGAGGTCGACTACCAGAGCATGGCCGGGGCCGGCGAGCAGTACAGCCAGCCGGTGGTGCGGCTGATCGCGGCCCTGCTCGCCGACGCGGTCGGGAAAAATGCGTCCGACATCCACTTCGAGCCGGAGCAGAATTTCCTGCGCATCCGCTACCGCATCGACGGCGTGCTGCGCCAGATCCGCTCGCTGCACAAGACCTACTGGCCGGCGATGGCGGTACGCATCAAGGTGCTGGCGAAAATGAACATCGCCGAAACGCGCGCCCCTCAGGATGGGCGCATTTCCCTCTCCCTGACCGGCAGGCAGGTGGATTTCCGCGTTGCCTCGCAGGCCACCAGCCACGGCGAGAACGTAGTGCTGCGGATTCTCGACCGGCAGAAAGGCATCGTGCCGCTGGACGGGCTGGGACTGGAGTCGAGCCAGCTCGACTTGCTGAAGCGCCTGATTTCGCGGCCCGAGGGCATCATCCTGGTGACCGGCCCGACCGGCAGCGGCAAGACCACCACCTTGTACTCGATCCTCAACCATATCAACTCCGACGCCCTCAACATCATGACCATGGAGGATCCGGTCGAGTACCCGATGACCCTGATCCGCCAGACGTCGGTGAACGAAGCCGCAAAAATGGACTTCGCCAACGGCATCCGCTCCCTCATGCGCCAGGACCCGGACGTGATTCTGGTGGGCGAAATCCGCGACGAGGAAACCGCCGAAATGGCGTTCCGCGCCGCCATGACCGGCCACCAGGTCTATTCCACGCTGCACACCAATTCCGCCGTCGGCGCCTTTCCGCGCCTGCTCGATACCGGCGTCACACCCGAGGTCATGGCCGGCAACATGATCGGCATCATCGCCCAGCGCCTGATCCGGCGCCTGTGCAAACACTGCCGCCAGCCCTATACCGCGACTTCGGCCGAATGCCGCCTGCTCGGGGTGAAGGTCGACCGGCCGCCCACCGTTTACCGCGCGGTGGGCTGCGACCACTGCGATTTCCAGGGCTATCGCGGGCGGCTGGCGATCATGGAGATACTGAAGCTGGACGTCGATCTGGACGAACTGATTGCGCGCCGCGCCACCGCGCGCGAGCTGCAGCGCGCCGCCATAGCCAAGGGTTTCCGCACCCTCGCCGACGACGGCGCGCGCCGCGTACTCGAGGGCACGACCGCGCTGGACGAGCTGATGCGAGTGGTGGATCTCACCGACCGCATGTAGCGCGCCCGCCGCCGCCCCTCCACACGCATGGCGCTGTACTCCTACAAGGCGATCAATGGCCGCGGCAAGTCGCTCATGGGGCAGATCGAAGCCATCAACCTGATCGACCTGGAACTGCGGCTGCAGCGCATGGGGCTCGACCTTATCGTCGGCGGACCGGCGAGAAAGCGCGCGAGCATGTTCAAGGGCGCGATCGGGCGGCCCGAGCTGATCAACTTCTGCTTCCACCTGGAGCAACTGACGTCTGCCGGCGTGGCCATCCTCGAGGCGCTGACCGACCTGCGCGACAGCGTCGAGAACCCGCGCTTTCGCGAGGTCATCAGCGGCCTGATCGAGAGCATCCAGGGCGGGCAGGGCCTGTCGGCCGCCATGGGCGACTATACGGACGTGTTCCCCAAGGTGTTCGCGAACCTGATCCGCGCGGGCGAGGAAACCGGGCGCATGGATCAGGTTCTGAAAAGCCTCGCGGAAAATCTGAAATGGGAGGACGAACTCATCGCGCAGACGAAAAAACTGTTGATGTACCCGGCCTTCGTCGGCAGCATAGTGCTCGCGGTGACCATGTTCCTGATGATCTACCTGGTGCCGCAGATGATCGGCTTCATCAAGGGCACCGGTCAGGCGATCCCGCTGCAGACACGCATCCTGATCCAGGTGTCGGGCTTTTTCATCAGCTACTGGTGGGCGGTCCTGCTCGCGCCCGTGATCGCCGTCGCCGGCATCAAGCTCGCCCTGACACGCAGCCCGGCGTTCCGCTACCAGTTCGACAATTTCAAGCTGCACGTGCCGCTCCTCGGGCCGATCCAGCGCAAAATCATCCTGTCGCGTTTCGCCAGCATCTTCGCCATGATGTATTCCTCCGGCATCACCATCCTCGACTGCATCAAGAGCTCCGAGGAAATCGCCGGCAACCTGGTGATCGGGGAAGGGCTCGCGCGCGCCGGACAGCAGATCGCCGAGGGCAAGAACGTTTCCACCGCGTTCCAGGACGTGGGCCTGTTCCCGCCGCTGGTGATACGCATGCTGCGGGTGGGGGAATCCTCCGGCAAACTCGACAACGCGCTCTTGAACGTGTCCTACTTCTACAACCGCGACGTGAAGGATGCCATCGGCAAGGTGGAGGTGATGATCGAGCCGGCCATGACGGTCATCCTCGGCGCGCTCTTGGGCTGGGTGATGCTGTCGGTCCTGGGCCCGATCTACGACTCCATCAGCAAGATCAAGTTCTAGATTCATGATGCTGCGGAAAAAGCGCCTGCTGTATCTCACCGCCAACCGGCTGACCGCCTATAGCCTGTCGCGCGGCAGGCTGGTCGTCGATGCCGGCTTCGAGCGCAACGACCAGGGCATCGCCGCCTTCTCCGCCTATCTCGCCGGCTCGCACAACCTCTACTATCTGGTGATCGACGTGGTCGAGGAGGATTACCACCAGGACACCATCCCCTACCTCGGCCGCAAGGACCGGCGACAGGTGCTGGCGCGCAAGCTCGCGCAGCGCTACCGCGACACCAGCCTCACCCTCAGCCTGTCGCTCGGTTACGAGGAGGGCGAGCGGCGCAACGAGAAAGTCCTGTACGCGTCGTTCTCCCACACGGAGCAGTTCCAGCCCTGGCTCGCGGCGCTGGCGCAGAACGAAGTCCGCCTGGTCGGGGTCTATTCCACCGCACTGCTCGCGCCGGCGCTGATCAAAGGCGCCGGGCTCAAAGCGCCGCGCTGCCTGCTGGTGAGCGTGCAGAAGACCGGCCTCCGGCAAAGCTACGTCGAGGACGGCAAAATCCGCTTTTCCCGCATCGGCCGGCTGAACCTGGAGGATGCAGCGGGCGTGGCCGCCGCCTGCGCCGGCGAATCGGCGCGCCTGCAGCAATATCTGGTGACCATGCGCCTGCTGCCGGCAGCGAATACGCCGATCGACGTGATGGTGCTGGCCGCGGGGCAGTATCATGCCGCGCTCACCGGGGCTTGCCGCAGCAGCGAGGTGCTGCGCTTCCACCTGATCAACGCGGACACCCAGTGTCGCGCCGCCGGCCTCTCCAGCTTTCCGCCCGACGCGCCTTGCGATGCGTTGTTCCTGCACGCCGTCGCCACCGCCACCCCGGCGGAGCAGTTCGCGCAGTCGCAGCACCGGCATTATTATCAGCTGTGGCAGATCAGCAACGGCCTGTACGCGGCCGGCATGGCGGTGTTCGTTGCGGGCCTGCTGTACGCGGGGGTGCAACTCTTCGACGTATACAACCTGCACCGGCAGATCCAGTCCGATCAGACCCAGTTCAATGCGATCAGCACCGAATACGCGCGCGTCACCGCCACGTTCCCGCCGACACCGACCTCGACCGAAAACCTCAAGACCACCATCAAGCAATACCGAATGCTGCAGTCGCAGACGGCTTCCCCGGCCTACCTGTTGGCGGAAATCAGCAAGGCGCTGGCCGGCTTTGCCCAGGTGGAGCTGGAGCGCATCGAATGGCGCGTCGGCAAGCCGCCGCCAGAGAGCGGCCGCAAGGGTGCGGCGTCCAAGGCCGCTGCGCCGGCGCCGACGCCGGCCGCCGCGGGCGCGCCTGCGGCTGCACCCGCGGCCGACCTGGGCTATCAACTGGCCACCGTTTCGGCGCGGGTGGTGGGCGCGCGCCGCTCCGATGTGCGCGCGATTACCGACATGGCGAGCCAGTTCATCGCCGCACTGAAGAAGATCCCCAATCTGGAGGTCATGGGCGTGCGCATGCCCTTCGACGTCACCGCGGAAGATACGTTCGCGGGCAACATCGGATCGGAGCGCGCGATCGCGGAAGACGCAACCTTTACCGTCATCATCGGCAGGAGGCTCGGCGGATGAAGCTCGGCGCAAGCGACCTGAAGCGGCTGCGACTGCCGCTGGCAGCCTGCGTCGTCCTGGCCATCGCCGGGGTAGCCTGCTATTTCGCCGCCGACAATTATCTGCAGGAAACGAAAACGCTGGCCGCGGCAACGTCCGCCCAGCGCGCCGAAGTGCAGACCAGGCTTGCCAGCGCCACCGAGGAGGAGCGCGAGATCAAGGCCAACCTGCAGCAGTATCAGGCGCTGGCGGCGCGCGGCATCATCGGCGAGGAAAAGCGCCTCGACTGGGTAGACACCATCACAGCGATCAAGAACGAGCGGCGGCTGTTCAATATCGGCTACAGCATCGAGCCGCAGAAAGAGCTCGACTATCCCGGCTTCGGCCCCGGCGGCGGCGTCAATTTCATGGCCAGCCGCGTGAAAATGGAAATACAGCTATTGCACGAGGAAGACCTGCTCAATTTCATCGACGATCTGACCAGGCGCGGCAAATCGTACCTGTCGGTGCGCAGCTGCGACGTCCAGCGCTCGGAACGCGGTAGCGGCGGGACCACGCTCGCCCCGCGGCTGGCGGCCGCGTGCGTCTTCGACCTGATCACCATACGCCACAACAAGCCGGCTTAGCCATGCACGCGGTTATAATCAATCGTTGCCTTGTATATCCGACTGGCAGCAGCCCGGAGCCGGAGTTTTCATGCGCCCGCTGATCTCGCTTGCCTTGATGCTGTTGTGCCTTGCCGCGCCTGCGGCAGCGGCGGCGGAAGAGCTCGGACGCCTGTTTTTCACGCCGCAGCAGCGCCAGGACCTGGACCGCAGGCGGGCGACCAACCGCGCCGAGGAAGAGGCGCCGCAGATCAAGGAAGGCCCGCTCACGCTCGAGGGCCACGTGCAGCGCTCCAGCGGCAAGACCACCACCTGGATCAACGGCGTGCCCCAGTACGA
>CABEAF010000483.1_pt1 | contig 9043 bp, 7 predicted proteins | sample 3132321 | NCBI WGS metagenome assembly CABEAF01 (sample SAMEA5534342, study PRJEB31848) | metagenome | biome: tundra; feature: field; material: soil | place: USA | collected 2013-05 | depth 0.45 m
TTCTGCCTTGAATTCGGGCGACAGCCGCACCACCGCGGCGAACGGCTTGCCCATGCGACTGCGAAAGCCCTGCAGCGGACCGATGCTGTGCTTGGCGATCAATTCCTCGATTTCCTCCGGCGTGAACTCGCGGCTGGAGACGACTTTCCAGATGTTGAAATCGCACGCCTGGCACTGGAACTTGCGATAGTTCTCCTGCACCGTGCCGCCGCATTTCGGGCACGGCGCCTTCAGCGTGAGGAATGCGGTATCGGGGATATCGCCGTTCTTGATCGCGGAAACCAGCTCGCGCGTGGCCCCGACGATATGGTCCATGAACTCGGCGCGACCGAGCTCGCCGTGCTCCATCTGCTTCAGCTTGAATTCCCAATCGCCCGTGAGCTCCGGCGACGTGAGCTCGGTGATGCCGAAATGGCGCAGCGCGAACATGAGCGAGAACGCCTTGGGCGTGGGCACGAGTTCGCGCCCGTTGCGGTGCACGTAGTCCTCGAAAATAAGGCCCTCGATCACGGCGGCGCGGGTGGCCGGCGTGCCCAGGCCCTTCGCGCCCATCGCCGCGCGCAATTCCTCGTCCTCGACCAGTTTGCCCGCGCCCTCCATGGCCGAGAGCAGCGTCGCCTCGGTGTAGCGCGCCGGCGGCTTGGTCTGGTTGGCCTTGACCTCGACCGCAGTCGTCTTGACTTTCTCGCCGTCCTCGATCGCGACCATCAGGGCGTCGTCTTTTTCCGTGTCGCGGCCGTAGATCGCGAGCCAACCCGGCTTCACCATCACCCGGCCCTCGCTCCTGAACGGCTCGCCCTCGACGCGGGTGATGCGCGTGGTAACGAGGAACTCGGCCACGGGGAAGAACACCGCGAGAAAGCGTTTCACCACCATGTCGTAGAGCTTGGCCTCGGCATCGGACAGATTGCCCGGCGCCTGCAGCGTAGGGATGATGGCAAAGTGGTCGGAAATTTTGGTATTGTCGAAAATGCGCTTGCTCGGCTTGACCCAGCCTTCCTTCAGCACCTGGCGCGCGAATGGCGCATAAGCCGCGACGCCCTCGCTCTTGTCCTTGCCCTTGGCTTTGCCGGCCAGCATTTCCATGGTGGATTTGACCGTCGGCAAATAGTCCTCCGGCAGCGCGCGCGCATCGGTGCGCGGGTAGGTCAGCACCTTGTGCTTTTCGTACAGCGCCTGCGCCAGCGACAGCGTGGTGCGGGCGGAGAAACCGAAGCGTCCGTTGGCTTCGCGCTGCAGGCTGGTCAGATCGAACAGCAGCGGCGAAATCTGGGTAGTGGGCTTGGCTTCCTCGGTGGCGAGGCCGGGCTTGCCCTCGCATTTCTTGCGCAAGGCCTCGGCGCGCGCCGCGTCCCACAGGCGTTCGGGCTTGGCTTCCGCGTCCTCGTCCTTCGCCGCCTTCGCGAACTTCTCGTCGAACCAGCGCCCGTTGTATGCGCCGGCGGCGGCGGCGAAGCTGGCATGCACTTCCCAGTAGTCGCGCGACTGGAACTTGCGGATGCGGTCCTCGCGCTCGACCAGGATGGCCAGCGTCGGCGTCTGCACCCGGCCCACGGTGGTCTTGTAGAAGCCGCCCTCCTTGGAATTGAACGCGGTCATGGCGCGCGTGCCGTTGATGCCCACCAGCCAGTCGGACTCGGAACGGCACACGGCAGCATCGGCCAGCGGCAGCATTGACTTGTCGGTGCGCAGGCCTTCAAAACCCTCGCGGATCGCGCCCTGGGTCATCGATTGCAGCCACAGCCGCTGGATCGGCTTCTTGTTGCCGGCGTGCTGCATGATGTAGCGGAAGATCAGTTCGCCTTCGCGCCCCGCGTCGCAGGCGTTGATGACGCCGGTGACGTCCTTTCGCTTGAGCAGCGTCAGCAGCAGCTTGAGCCGGTCCTCGGTTCGCTCGATCGGCTTCAGGCCGAAGTGCGGCGGGATCACCGGCAGGTTCGCGAACGACCACTTGCCGCGCTTGACCTCGACGCCTTCCGGGGCGACGAGTTCGAGCAAATGGCCGATCGCCGACGACAGCACATGCTCCTCGCTCTCGAAGTAATCGCCGTGTCGGGTGAAGCCGCCCAATGCGCGCGCAATGTCGGTGGCGACAGAGGGCTTCTCAGCAATGATGAGTTTCTTGGCCATAAGGTTCCGTCAGCGCGCGAGCGCGCGCTCGTAAATTCGGTCGCGCGCAATGTCGTTGGCGACGGAAGGCTTCTCAGCAATGATGAGTTTCTTCGCCATAGGATTGCCTCAGCGCGCTGGCGCGTGCTCGTAAATTCGGTCGCGCACGATGTCGTTCGCAACTGAGGGTTTTTCGGCGATGATCAGTTTTTTGGTCATAGTGTGTTCGGACTTGCGCGTGCGGGCTCAATCAATAATTGGTCTGCACCCCGCAGCAAGCCGCAGCATGATAAGTGCAAACGGGATGGCGAAGCAAGAAGACGCGGCGATGCGCCGTGACAAACTTCCGCGAAACAGGGACTTAATTGGCTGTAACAGCCCTAGTGCATGAGCAATTGCGCGCGATCGGAGAGCAATTCTTCCAGGATGAGCGAATCGATCGAATGCTGCTGGCTCCACAGAACCATCAGCACGATCACCTTCAATTTCTCGATGCTGACACTGTCTTCCGACAACGCCATGGCACGCTCGATGATGATCTCGCGCAACAGCGGCGTCAGCACTTTCGCGCCCTCGAGGAAGGCGAGGAATCCACGCCCTTCGACACCGAGCTTGGCCGCCTCCACTTCGGCATAACCGCGGAACGCCGTGCTTTCGGCGAGAGAGTCGGGAAGCGTGCTGGCCTCGGTGGCGGAAAGCCCCTGCAGCCAGGTGAGCGCGTCGCTGATGTCGTCGTGCTCGAAGCCGGCGGCGGTAAGCTTGCGCGCCAGCGCATCTTGATCGGGATAGAGGTCGGTCTGGTAGTAGTTCTCGAACAGGTAGACGAGTATGTCGAACATTCTTGTGGGCGGCCCCTTAGGGAAATTCGATATGGATTGCGTCGCGGGGGGCGGGCGCCGCTGATCCGAGCGAGAACAAAGCGCTGCGAGGACTAATGACCATCAATACTGCCACTCCTGATAGTCGAGATACCTCAATCGGAGCCTCGTTAGGAGGTTCTCTGGTACAGCCCGCCGGGCAGGCTCGCGACCTTGCCCTCGAGCTCTAATTGCAACAGCATGGCCGATACCGCGGCCGCCGTCAAGCCGCTTCTCGCGCACAGCGTGTCGATATCACAGGGGTCGTAGCCCAGGTGTGCGAGCAATCCGGTGACCTCCGGATCCGCGGCCGCAGGCGGCGCTGCAAACCCTTTCATTCCCAGTTCCTGCAGCAGGTCCTGCGCGCTTTCCACCAGCTTTGCGCCTTGCTTGATGAGCGCGTGGCAGCCCTTCGCGTGCGGCGAGTGTATCGATCCCGGAATGGCGAACACGTCGCGCCCCTGCTCGGCGGCGAACCGGGCGGTGATGAGCGAGCCCGAGGCGAGCGCCGCCTCCACTACCAGGCAGCCGCGCGCAAGGCCCGAGATGACGCGGTTGCGCCGCGGAAAATTGCTGCCATGCGGTGGCGTGCCCAGCGCAAATTCGCTCACGATCAGCCCCTCGCGCGCGATGCGCTCGCCCAGCGCCCGGTTGCGTTGCGGATAGAGGATGTCGGCGCCGGTGCCGAGCACCGCGATGGTGGAGCCCGTCCCCTCCAGCCCGCCGCGGTGCGCCGCGGCGTCTATGCCCAGCGCCAGTCCGCTGACGATGGTGAGGCCGGCGGCGCTGAAAGCGCGCGCAAACTGTTCCGCGTTGCTTATCCCCTGGGGCGTGGCATTGCGGCTGCCGACCACGGCAAGGCCTGGGCGCGCGAGCAACTCGCGCCGGCCGTGCAAGTACAGCAGCGCGGGCGGATCCGGGGTTTCGAGCAGCGGCTGCGGATAATCACCGTCGGCGAGCGTGAGGACGGCATGGCCGTCCGCCGCTGCCCATTCGAGCGCGGCATCGACCGCGGGAGAGTCAAGATCGGAGAGTATGCGCCCGGCAATCTCGGCGGAAACAATTCTTGCGAGCGCGCCGCGGCCGGCGGCCAGGACTTGCTGCGGCAGGCCGAAGGCGGTCAGGAGCCGCCTCAGGCTTTGGCCGCCCAGCCCCGGCACCAGGCTGAGCTTGATCCACGCAGCGAGCTCAGCATCGTGCTGCATTGTGTTCCGGGTTGGCCAAATTGGGGATTTGGGACGGGTACGCCCCCTTTTCCTTACTGCGTGTCAGGGGGTGGTCACCACGTCGTCGATCAGCACCGGGCGGCTCGCCGACATCACCAAGGCGTAGGAAACCCGGTCGAAGGTGCGAAATACGAAGACGAGGCCGTAACGCTCGTCAGGCAGCTTGGTCGCCTCGACCTTGTCGGCGCCGAACCATTTGCGACTGGGCGTCCTCTCCAGATTGGTGCGGCCCAGGCGCAGAAGGGCGAGCACATGGCCGGGCTCGAGTCCATCGCTCCTGCCCTTGTTGAGTGTAACGACGTTTTGCGGACCGGTCTCGCGCAGTCCGCCGCGGGTGGCGATGATGCGGCCATTAATCGACGCAGTGGGCGCATGCGGCGCGTAGTTGTTGAGCGTGATCGGTCCGGCGGCGACCAGCCGGTCGCCCTTGCCGATCTCCTGCTGGGCGGCGAAGATTTCTATGGTTGCAGGATCGCCGGTCTTGATCACCTTGCTGTCGCCGAGAAACACGGCTTCGTAACCGAGCGTCTTCTGGCTGTCAGGATCGATGAGGGGATTGCCCGGGCGATAGATCTGCCACAGGCTGTCGAGTTTTGCGTCCTTGATGCCGCTGACATAGGCCACGTCACCCGAGCCCAGGTAGACGCGGTCGGCCTGCGCGGCGATGATGCGCGGCGCTCGGTCCAGGCCATCTGGCTCGATCACTAATGGCCGCGACAGGAAAGGTTCGATAACCCTGGGCGGAATGCTGGGAACGGCCTGCTTGCTGGTGTCTTCGGAGCGCACGCGCGGCGACAGCCTGACCGTGTCGCCCATCCTGAGTTCGGGCTGCTGCCCGGAGCGGTCGAGCACAATGACATCGCCGGGGTAGATCCAGTGGGGGTTTTTAATCTCGTCCTGGTTCAGCTTCCACATCTCCGGCCAGCGCCACGGATCCTTGAGAAACTTTGCGGCAATGCTCCACAGCGTGTCGCCGGGCACGACGATGTAGCGATCCGGCACGTTGTCCTGCAGCTTGACGTCCGATCGCTGCTGCGCCATGAGGGACGTAGCCGCCAGCGTCGCGGCCAGCATGGCGAATATGATAGACTTGCGCATAGGAGCCTCGAACCTATCTAAATAGAGGGCTGAATCATATAAAGTCTAGCACGCTTTTTACAGACTTCATTAAATTTAGCACCTAATCCGTTCAATTAGCAAGTTTTTATGTCTAGCCTGCACATCCTGCGCTATCCCGATGCCCGCTTGCACAAAACTGCAGCGCCGGTGGAGGAAGTAAATGAAAGCATCCGCACCCTGGTCGCCGACATGGCCGAAACCATGTACGCCGCGCCCGGCGTCGGCCTTGCTGCCACCCAGGTGAATGTGCACAAACAGGTGATCGTCATCGACGCGTCGGAAACGCGCGATAAACTTCTGACGCTGATCAATCCGGAAATCCTCGCCGCCAGCGGCGTGGCCGATTGCGAAGAGGGATGCCTGTCGCTGCCCGGCATTTACGAGAGAATCGCGCGCGCCGAGCGTATCGCCGTGCGCGCGCTGGGGCTGGACGGCCGGACTTTTACCATGGACGCCGAGGGCATGCTCGCCGTTTGCATCCAGCACGAGGTGGACCACCTGAAGGGCCGGGTGTTCGTCGAATACCTGTCGCGGCTGAAGCAGACCCGCATTCGCGCCAAGTTGCAGAAGCAGCAGCGCCAGAGCGCGTAATTCTCCGGCTGCCTCCGCGCCGATGCGCCTTATTTTCGCCGGCACTCCAGAGTTCGCTGCGCGCGCTCTGGCGGCGCTCGCGCGTGCGGGGCATGACATCGCGCTGGTGCTTACCCAACCGGACAGGCCGGCGGGCCGGGGGCTTAGACTCGTGCCCAGCGCGGTAAAAGCGCTGGCGCAGGAACGCGGTCTGGCGCTGTATCAACCCGCCAGCTTGAAAGACGAGGAGACGCACGCGCGCCTGCGCACGCTCGGCGCCGACGCCATGGTGGTCGCGGCCTATGGGCTGATTCTGCCCGAGCCGGTACTCGCGGTGCCCCGCCTCGGCGCCATCAATATTCACGCCTCGCTGCTGCCGCGCTGGCGCGGCGCGGCGCCAATCCAGCGCGCCATCCTCGCCGGCGATGCGCGCACGGGCATATCCATCATGCAGATGGACCGCGGCCTCGATACCGGCCCGGTACTCGCCGCCGAGTCGATGCCGATCGCGGCAGACGACACCAGCGCGAGCCTGCACGACAAGCTGGCCGAGCTCGGCGCGCGCCTGATCGTGGCCGTTCTCGCCCAGCTCGAGCAGGCCCAGCTCAGCCCGCGGCCGCAGCCGGCGGCGGGCGCAAGCTACGCCGCAAAAATCACCAAGGCGGAAGCCGAAATCGACTGGAGCGAGGCCGCGCCGGTCATCGAGCGCAAGGTGCGCGCCTTCAATCCCCTGCCCGGCGCGTCCGCGATAATTAAAGGCGCCGGACTGAAAATCTGGCGCGCTCGCGTGAGCACAGCGGAGGGCGCGCCGGGCACGATACTGGAGGCCGGCGCCAAGGGCATCGTCGTGGCCTGCGGCACCAAGGCACTGTGCGTGCTGGAGTTGCAGCGCGCCGGCGGCAAGAGACTGGCGGCGGCGCAGTTCCTCGCCGGCTTCCCGCTCGCCGCGGGCGAACGGCTTGAATTTTCCGCGAAGACCACCATCTAACAGGCTGTTGAACAACTGGCTTCATCAGCGATTTGCGCATCACCGTTAAATGGATTCACTCTCAACAGCCTCTGCTTTGGGGGATATAAAAGGGGGGGCCCTTTTTCGATACCCTGCTGACAGCCTCGACAACCAACGTTACAAGGAATCCCGGGATGTTCGGAAACTGGCTTAAGACCACTATCCTGATGGCAGGCATCGTGGCGCTGTTTGGCGCCGTCGGTGCCGCATTCGGCGGCGCAAACGGCATGCTGCTGGCGCTCGCGCTCGGCGGCGTGATGAACATCTTCGCCTACTGGTTCTCGGACAAGATGGTGCTCTCGATGTACAACGCGCGGGAAGTCGACGCCGCGAGCGCACCGCAGTTCTACAGCGTGGTGCGCGAATTGTCGCAGCGCGCCGGGCTGCCCATGCCGCGCGTCTATCTCATCGACGAGGCCCAGCCCAACGCCTTTGCCACCGGGCGCAATCCCGAGCATGCCGCGGTGGCGGCGACCACCGGCATCCTGCAGCTGTTGACGGCGCGCGAGTTGCGCGGCGTGATGGGGCACGAACTGACGCATGTGAAGCATCGCGACATCCTGATTTCCACCATCGCCGCCACCGTGGCCGGAGCGATCTCCTCCATCGCCCAATTCGGCTTCCTGTTCGGCGGGCGCGGCGAGGGCGAACGCCCCAATCCGGTGGTCGGGCTGATCGTAATGATCCTGGCGCCGATCGCGGCCATGCTGATCCAGATGGCGATCTCGCGCGCGCGAGAATTCGAGGCTGACCGCGGTGGCGCCGAGATCTGCGGCGACCCGAACGCGCTCGCCGATGCTCTGGAAAAAATGGAGCGTTACGGCAAGGGCCTGCCGCTTGCGGCGGCCGAAGAGCATCCGGCGACGGCGCAGATGATGATCGTCAACCCGCTCTCCGGTGGCGGCATCCAGAACCTGTTCAGCACCCACCCTGCGACCGAGGTACGCATCGCTCGCTTGCGCGCGATGGCCTGAGCCGTCAAGCAGGTTCTCTCCGCCTCCGTCCCGGTGTAGGATGCGGGCTTCGTCTTTCACCACTCCGGCATTGCAGCCATGGCGGCTGAAGTGCCGCTTGTTCCCTTGTCCAGATCCGCTAATCTAGAGCAAGCGCTGTACGCCGCCGGCGACGCCGTCGCGCAGGTGCGCGCCGGCCGCAGTTTGTCGGACGCGCTCGAGCGCCTGGAAGCGGGCTCGAGCCTGGGCGCGGCGGTGCAGGATCTGGCCTACGGCACGCTGCGCAACCTGGGCCTGCTTGATGCCCTCCTGGCCGAGTTGCTGCGCAAGCCGGTCAAGCCGGCCCTGCAGGCCCTGCTGCTGGTTGCGTTGTATCAGTTGCGCGCGCGTCCGCGTACCAGCCATACCACGGTGGATCAGGCGGTGCGCGCGGTGTCGCGCCTCGAGCCTGCGGCCAAGGGCCTTGCCAACGCCGTGCTGCGCAATTATCTGCGCGAGGCGGACGCGCTCGTTGCACGCTGTGACTCCGACACCGCGCACTACTCCTACCCGCAGTGGTGGATAGACCGCGTGCGCGCGGCCTGGCCGCAACACTGGGAGTCGGTTCTGAATGCAGGCAACCTCCACCCGCCCATGACCTTGCGCGTCAACCGGCGCCGCCTCACGGCCGAGCAGTATCTGGCCAAACTGGGCGAGCGCGGCCTCGCCGGCGAACTCGTCGGAGCGCAGGCGATACTGCTCGAGCGCCCGGTGCCGATAGAGTCTGTTCCCGGTTTCGGCACGGGCGAGGTATCGATACAGGACGCCGGCGCCCAGCTCGCCGCTCCGCTGCTTGACGTTCGACCGGGCATGCGGGTGCTCGATGCCTGCGCTGCTCCTGGTGGCAAGGCCGGGCATATCCTGGAACTTGCCGATTGCGCGCTCACGGCATTGGACAGCGACCCTGCACGCGTGCCTCGCATCAGCGACAACCTGGCGCGCCTCGGCTTTTCCGCGCGTGTCGTCTGTGCCGACTGCTTATCGCCTGCAGGGTGGTCGGACGGCGGGCTCTTCGACCGCATCCTGCTCGATGCGCCCTGCACCGCCTCCGGCGTGGTCAAGCGCCACCCCGACATCAAATGGCTGCGCCGCGAAAGCGACATCGCTCAGCTGGCGGCGACCCAGAGCCGGATGCTGGATGCGCTGTGGCAACAGTTGGCG
>CABEAF010000485.1_pt1 | contig 8884 bp, 8 predicted proteins | sample 3132321 | NCBI WGS metagenome assembly CABEAF01 (sample SAMEA5534342, study PRJEB31848) | metagenome | biome: tundra; feature: field; material: soil | place: USA | collected 2013-05 | depth 0.45 m
TTTGCAGCAGTTCGACGTTCTCTACCGCATGGGGATAGCAGGCGGGCGCGCGCAGTGCAGCGATCAGCCGGTCCAGGCCTCGCGCGCCGGTCGCGGCTGCATGCGGTGAAACCGGGCTATAGGTGCTGTGCAAGACCGTCCTCCAAAGAAGACTTCCCCCGTTTCAATTTACTCCGGCAGCGCGCAGCCCCATTGAGCAAGATCAAGCCTACGCGACGCGGGCGACGCCCGACGCCGGCTATGGCGCCGGATGGGTCCGTCGATCCGGGTCACAGCCAGTAGCCATTCATGGGCGCGCGGAAATGCTGAATGTGGCATATTGCGCCCTGCGGAGCGGCGCAAACCGGCGCCGGGTTCGCACCCGACTCTCCGCCAATTGTGCGGGCGCGAGGGCTGTGATCCTCCGCCTGCGGGCAGCAGCTACAATACTGAAAGGCGAAATGCATGAGCTACAAAGGGGAGCAGAAAGCGCTCGATCCGTTGCAGCCGCAGGCCATTCCAAGCTACCTGCAGGACACGTACTGGTGGGCTTACGTCCATCCGAATGCCGTCAGTTTTTTCGAACGGCAGTGGCTGGTCAATCTGATTCTGTGGGGCAATTTCGCCAGACTGCGTGACGCCGCCCTGGCGGAGCTTGGACGCGAAGTCGCCGGGCGCACGCTGCAGGTTGCCTGCGTCTATGGGAACTTCTCCGAGCACCTCGCCGCCCGGGTGGCGCCGGGCGGCTCGCTCGATATCGTCGACGTGCTGCCGATCCAGTTGCGCAACCTGCGGCAAAAACTCCCGGCCTCGGCGCCGGTAACCCTGCATCAGGGCGACTCGACCGCGCTCGGCTTCGACGATGCCAGCTACGATCAGGCGATACTTTTCTTCCTGCTGCACGAGCAGCCGGCGGCGGCGCGCAGGCAGACCCTGCGCGAAGCGCTGCGGGTGGTCAAACCCGGAGGCAAGCTGGTGCTGGTCGATTATCATCTGCCCGTGCGGCTGCACCCGCTACGCTACCTGTTCCGGCCGGTGCTGCGCGCGCTCGAGCCCTTCGCCCTCGACCTTTGGCAGCACGAACTAGCGCAATGGCTGCCCGCTAGCGTCACCCCGGCGCAGATACGCAAAGAGACCTACTATGGCGGTCTTTACCAGAAGCTGGTCATCACGGTTTAGGCGTTTTGCGTCGGTCAAGTGTAAAAGATCCGCTTGAAGTTTGACCTTGATCAAAAGCTGCGGCGCGAGCCGGGGTGCGTTTATAGTATGATTCTATCGGTGGGGCGCATCGCCGCCGTGCGCGGCGCGGCCCCTGAGCCAGCCCCCAGGCTGGCATCGGCGCGCCGGGGCGTGCAGCCTTTGGCGAAGTTCTGAAGCGGCACGGCGCCGCACCGGGCGCGATGTAAGCCGCGCGCCGCAAGCAGGCACTGGGTGCCGTCGCAGCGCTTGAGCGCGACCCCTAAAAGAAAACACAGAGAGGAATCGGTATGGGCACACGAATGGCAAGTGACGAAGTGACCGACGGCATCGCCGCGATCGAGATGCATCGGCAGGGAACCGAGAAAGAGTCGGGCCTGGCGGTGGCGTGCAGCGAGGCGCTGCGCAAATTGCACGAGCTTCTGGAGCAGGAGCAGGCAGCCTTGCAACAGCACGGCCCGGACACTGTGTTCGCAGCCAACGTCGAAGCCGTGGCGAACGAAATCAAGCGGGTGCAGGCCATGGCCGGCATCAAGGGCCAGGGGCCGATGCACAAGGACGCACGCCCGAGGGAGCGGCAGGTGCCGCGGCCGGAAAAGTCGCATAACGCTCCCAGGAATCGGGGCCGCAGGACGACGGGTCGGACCGGAGGTCGCAGCGGCGGTGGTGGCGGCGGCGGTTCCGGCGGCCGTTAGCCTGCCTGCATACTCGGTTGGAGACCTCATGTCTGATTCGATTGCCCTATGGCATGCTGAGCACAAGCATTTTGCCCGGCTCCTCGACCTGCTGGAGCAACAGGTGGTTGCTTTCCATGCCGACGACGGACCGAACTATGAGCTGATGCTCGACGTCGTCAGCTATCTGCGTTATTTCCCGGATCGTTATCATCATCCGCGCGAGGATGTCGCGTTTGCGCGCCTGGTCAAGCGCGACCCCGGGATGAAACTGCTGATCGAGCGGATGCTGCAGGAGCATCGAGTGATCGCCGCCGCCGGCACGGAACTGCTCAGCTACCTGCAACAGGTCGTCGACGATGTCGTCATCGAGCGTGCAAAGGTGGAAGCTGCGGCTGCGACCTACCTCGTGTACTACCGTCGCCACCTTGCGCTCGAAGACCGGGATATTGTGCCGCGCGCGGAACAACTGCTGACGCTGCAGGACTGGGAGGCGGTCGTGGCGGCCAATCCGGCTGGCCCCGATCCGCTGTTCGGCGAGGATTGCGAACCGCGCTACCGCGAATTGCGGCGGCAGATCGCGCTGGCAGCGCCGGAGCTCTGAGCGCCCATCAGGAGGCGGGCCGGCCTCCGGCCGATTTTGCCGGAGCGGCGGCCATTCCGGATAAATCGTTCTGGGAACTGGAGTCCGAGTTCCTGATCCCCGCCGCGCTGGAGCAGCAGATCACCGCTTCCAACGTCGGCAAGATCCGCACGCGCCTACTGCTCGAGGGAGCGAACGGCCCGACGACGCCGGAGGCCGACGATATCCTGACCGCGCACGGCATAGTGGTAGTGCCCGATGTGATCGCCAACGCCGGCGGCGTCACGGTCAGCTACTTCGAGTGGGTGCAGGACCTCTCGAGCTACTTCTGGTCCGAGGAAGAGGTCAACGGTAGGCTCGATACCATCATGAGCAACGCCTTCAACGCGCCCTGTGGGAGGCGGCGCAGCAGGCGCGCGTCACGCTGCGCACGGGGGCGTTCACCCTGCCCTGCAGGCGCATCCTCGAGGCGCGGCACTTCAGAGGCCTGTATCCGTAAGATTTGAGTCCGCCCAATAATATTGTGTCCGCAGCGCCGGCCAAGTAAGCTTGTGCCTGTTACCAGGAGATGACCATGAGCGAACAAGTCCGGATCGGAGTTTATGTACCGGGTTACGTGGTATTTGTCAGGCCGTCACGGCCACTTATTTTGTTTGCGGCGCTCGCGGTCTGCGCCCAGTTTCTGCCGCAACAGGCAAGGGCCCAGGGCGGGGAGCGCAGCGGCAAGGAAGTGGTGGACGCGGTGTGCTCCGCCTGCCACGCTACAGGCGGCGCGAACGGCGCGCCGAAAATCGGCGACAAGCATGCGTGGAACAAGCTTGCCTCGCGCGGCTTGAGCAGCCTCACGCAGAGTGCGCTGAAGGGCATCCGCAAGATGCCGGCGCATGGCGGTAATCCGGCCGTCAGCGACCTCGAGATCGGCCGCGCCATCACCTATATGGTGAACCAGTCGGGCGGCCACTGGACCGAGCCGATCAACAAGAAATCACCGCCCGCCGATCGCAGGGGCGAGCAGATCGTGCGCTCGCAGTGCGTCAAGTGCCACCAGAACGGCGACGGTGGCGCGCCAAAAATCGGCGATCGCGCAGCCTGGATACCGCGCGCGGCGCAGGGGCTGGATGCCGTGGTGCGCTCGGCGATCAAGGGGCACGGAGGCATGCCCGCGCGCGGCGGCATGGCCGACCTCACCGACGCCGAAATGCGCAAGGCGATCATCTATATGCTCAACCAGGGCACCAGCGCCGCCAAATAGCCTCGGTCACGCCGGCCACAGCGGCGGCTCGTCAATCAACGCGATTTGTTCGCACAACTCCAGGATCCGGTCCTGCCAGTAGCGCTGCGTGTTGAACCAGGGGAAGGCGGCAGCGAACGCGGGGTCGTCCCAGCACCGGGCGATCCAGGCTGAATAATGGATCAGGCGCAGCGCCTCCACCAAGTGTAGCTCGCGCGCATCGAATTCGTGAAAATCCTCGTAGCCGGCGAGCACGTCGGCAAGTTGGCGCACCATCGCGGCGCGAATTCTCGCTGATCGGCGCGCTGCCCTGTGTTTGCAATGCCCGGAAACCGCCGCGCGTTTCCCGAAACCGGGTTGCGCCGGGGCGCGGGGAACCGGCGAGTTTCGGATTCTAAATGACCCCATTTTGATCTAGATCAACGTTGAATCAGGGGCGCTCTCGCAATATGCCCTGAATGTTTTCCCGACGCATCCGGCGAAGTTTGGCATCTATGACCATAAAATAGTTGCAACAACAAAAATGCTAGCTGCATAAAAAAAATTATTCACGGAGGGCTTGTCCATGTTCACGTATGCGAGGGTTCGATCATGAAGCATAGAGTTTTTCTTCCTCTGTTAGCGATGTTGCTGGCATTCGTAATGCCCGGTTCCGCCGCAGCGGCATCGCCGGAGCCCGCGAACCCGTGCCGTGCCTGCCACCTGGATCCGGGTCTGAAAGCCCCCGTCAATCACAGCCAATGCCAGGTCTGCCACCGCGACGCCACCGAGCACATGACGAACCCGGGGGAAGTCAAGCCGACCAAGGCGATCCCGACCGAGACCTGCCTCGCCTGCCACGCGAGCGGCAACGGACACGCCAAGGATGCGAACCGCATGAACTTTGCGTTCTCCGAACACAACAAGGCCGGCGTCGCGTGCCGCGACTGCCATGGCATCCACAATCCGAAGGTGGCCACGCAAGCCAACGTAGGCGATGTGAAAATGGACAAGAACGCCAGGCTGTGCGCGACCTGCCACCAGGACGTCCTCGCGCGCTTCAGCATGGTGTCCCACCACCCGCTGCGGGAAGGCGGGGTCACCTGCGTTGGCTGTCATCAGCCGCACGACGGCAAGCAGACAGCGCTCGGCGCCAGGACCGAGCAATGCACCAAGTGCCACCAGGGGGTGCGTGGTCCTCATGTGTTCGAGCATCCGCCGGCGGCCGAAGACTGCACCAACTGCCACAACCCGCACGGCACGCCGAATCGGCGGCTGCTCGAGGTGGCGCAACCGATGTTATGCCTGCAATGCCATTCACTGGCCACCCAGCGCCACGGTGCGACGGGGACGGGGGCTGTCGCGCAGGCAGGGACCGACAGAATTTCAGGCGCCGTGCTGCGCAACTGCGCGGCCTGCCATGGCGCGATCCACGGCAGCTCGACCGATCAGCATCTGAGACATTAACGGTAAGTTTGGAAGGATGACGCCATGAAAGCGAAAACACTCGTCAAAGCTGTTCTGCCCTCGGTGATGATCGTTGCCGGCGCGCCGCTTTATGCCGCGGAGGAGGCGATTGAGGGGGCGACGGTCGTGCACGGAGAAATCACGCCGAAGCTGGTTGACTTCGAATACTTCAAGGGAAGCAATACCGGTCAGACGCAGTTCCTGGAGCGTTACGACTATCAGAAAGGCAGCAACACGCGCTCGGGAGTTTATCTCGATGCCGACGTGAATGTCATCGCATCGGACGCAAAGCGCGACGTGTTCGTGCTAGAACGGCAAGGCTTCGGTGCCTACAATCATCGCGGGACGGTCAAGGCCGATTCGGACAAGCTGGGCTTTAGCGGCTACTACTCGAATTTCCGTTCGGCCACCGGCGGCATCGACTTCCTCTATAACCCCAACAGGGTCGCTGGCGGCACCGATCCAGCGTATAACGTTCCGCCCAACTTCTTCAGCGGTCAAGTGGCGCAGTTCAACAACGATTCCAACCGGACGCTGTTCACGATCGACCGCACCACCTATGGCGCGGGCGTATGGCTGAAGCCCGAAGTGCTGGGCCAAAAGGGATCGGCAACGGTCAATTACGACGGTTACAATCGCGATGGCAACAAGTTTTCCAGCTATATGCTCGGCTTTGGCGAGCTCGGCGGCAGTCCCGTAACCCAGGGCTGGCGCGGCTTCGACAAGCCGGTGAACGAGAAGATGAACCGCTACTCGCTCAACCTGACAGGCACGCCAGGCAGCGGCCTCCAGCTTGCTTATGACGGATCGCTGGAAAAGTTTGACCATAACGCCGCCAGCGATTTCACCGTCGCGAGATTTGTGCCGCTGTCGCCACAGGGTGCCAACCCCTTGCTCTACACGCCGGACAGCACCCTGATGTCGAACAACGTGCGGCTGGCCAAGAATTTCGGCCGCACGGCGGTCGCGGCCGGCTACGGCTTGTCGGTGCTCGAGCAGGATTCGTTTACCAACAATCAGCAGATCGCCGGCTACGGCGCCGGGAAGATCACCACCAACAGCGCGTACCTCAACGCGAATTCGACGCTCGGCTCCGGGGTGGGCTTGGAAGGGTTCATCAAGTACAACAACCGCGAGAACGGCTCGACTTTCCCTGCGACCGGTCTGATCGATCCCAACGTCGGCCTGCAACTGGACGTGCGCATCAACAAGATCAAGTCGTGGAGCTACGGCCTTGCCGCGACATTCCGCCCGGCGAAGTTCAAATCGACGGTGACGGTCGGCTGGAAGCGCGAAGACAAGGATCGCGATTTGAGTTGGTCCGCGGCGTCCACCGTGGCGCCGTTCCTGAACGGCATTCAGCCGCAGCGATCGCTGTACCGCGAGCAGACAGTCTCCGATGAGTTCTACGTCAATTGGGTGGCGCGGCCGATGCCTGGGCTGAACGTGCGGGTGACGCCGTCTTATCTGATCGCGAACAGGACCGGCCTGATCACCGAGCCGTCCGAAGCGTTCAAGCTGAAAACCAGGGCGAGTTATGTCGCGGCCAATGGCATGTCGCTCAGCGGCTATTACAATTACCAGCACAAGAAGAACGACAACAACAGCCTGACCGAAGTCCTCGCCTCCCTGGCCGATGGCACCTCGACCGCGCAAAAGACCAGCAACGCGCTGCAAACGGCGGGCGTTTCCCTCGGGCTGTCGCCCAGGGAGAATCTGACTACGACCGCCGGCCTGTCGTGGATGCAAAACGACTTCGGCACCTACTTTCTCTCCTCCAACCTGCCACGTTACCAGGCGCCGAACGCCCAGTTGGTATTCTTTAACCGTGACGCGACGTACTACAAGGTCGATAGCTACGTGTTTTCGCTCGGCGCGGATCTGCAGGCGACCGAGAAGCTGCATTACAGCGGCTACTATTCGTACACGTACTCGAAAGGCCAAAACGCAACTGGCCAGATCGGGGCGGCGCTGCCCACGGTGGACGAACGCGTCGATAACGACGTGCAGACCGTGTCGCTGGGGGTGGACTACGCGATCCGGAAAAACATGAAAATCAGAGGCATGTACAGCTACGCCTATTACAGCGACCGCGCCTACGGCGCGCTGACCGGCGGCGTGAATGCCTTGATGGTCGGGCTGTCGATCGGCTTTTAGGCGGGCAAAGCATCAGGCCGTTGCGTGCTCCGCCAGGTACCCATGGCGCCTGGTTGATCCAGATCAAGATGTTTTGATTGATTTAATCTAGTCTTTTGCAATCGAGCGGCATTATCAAACCGGATTTAGCTAACGACGTGTATCAAACAGAAAAAGGGGTGAGAATTATGAGACGCAACGGTATTGCAAGGCTGTGCATGTATGCCGCCCTTGCCGCGACAGTGGCGGTGACTTTGGGCGGATGTTCCGGCGGCTTGTCCTCGGCCGACAACGGTCCCGGCGCTCCCCCCGGGACCACGACGACGGCGTCGACTGGGCCGACGACCGCGGCAGGCACTGCCATGCTGGCAGCGGCCGCAGCCGCCCCTGCGACGACCAACACGGGCGACAATCCGAGTCAAGCGTTTGGTCTTCCCGCCACGGCCGGCCTGCCGGTGATCGCCGTGAACGCCCCGCCAGTGGTGAATTTCGCCGTGATCGACGCCGGCGGCAAGCCCGTGCGCGGCCTGACGCTGGTTCGGCCGGCCGGTAAGGCAGATCCAGCTTGCAGCACGAGCGCTACCGGAACCACCGGGAATGTGACCGCGGCCATCGCCAAGTGGGATACAAGCACCTATCCGCAGGGCGTCTGGCAGAACCTGATTTCGCAACAAACTTATGCGACTACCGACGCGACTAAGAGCCAATACTCGGTCGCGCAGGGCGCGACCGATCCGAAGCCCACTGCAACCTTGACGAATCCCGCTACGGTGGCGATGACGGTCGATACGAGCACGGGGAAAGCGACCGTGAGCGATCAGGGCAATCAGATCGTGGGGATCCTGACCGAAAACGCGACCGACGGCTACTATACCTACTCCTTCGCTATCGACGTGTCGACGAAACTATTATTTGCCGACGCGGTTGCCAAAAAGAATACTTCAACCGGCAAGACCGCCAACAATGGCAATCTGGCTGTCAAGGACGGCACGACCATCCATCGCCTCGGTATGCAGTTGTGCTACACCGACCCGGTATCGAAAAAGGCAGTGGTGGTCAATCCCTATGTTGACTTTACCCTCGCCGCCGCCGGCACTGCGACTCCGGTCACGGTCTCGGCCACCGATAAGACGCTTAAGCCGTACAGGCAAGTGGTTGACAAGGCTTCCTGCAATGACTGCCACAAGAAACTCACCGCGCACGGCACGCGCGTCGATCCGAATTACTGCGTGATCTGCCACAATCCGGGCAGCACCGACCCCGGCACCAACAACCCCATCGACTTAAAGTTGATGATCCACCGGTTCCACATGGGCGCCAAGAACTTTATTAATACCGGTCTGGACATAGACTATAAAGTCGCCAGTTTCGACGCCAGGGCTACGACCGTGGATCCAGTCACTAATGTGTCTACCTTCAGCGGCGTCCTGTATCCGCAGGATATACGGAACTGCGTCAAGTGCCACGACGGCTCGGCGAACGCGCGACACAAGACCGCCAATGGCGACAATTGGATGAACGCACCCAGCCGGAATGCCTGCGGCTCCTGCCACGGCGGGATCAATTTCGCCACCGGCGGGGGGTCGACGCGGCTGGATTATGTCGCTTGGCTCAAAGATACGACGAAACCCATTGCAA
>CABEAF010000490.1_pt1 | contig 8753 bp, 5 predicted proteins | sample 3132321 | NCBI WGS metagenome assembly CABEAF01 (sample SAMEA5534342, study PRJEB31848) | metagenome | biome: tundra; feature: field; material: soil | place: USA | collected 2013-05 | depth 0.45 m
CTTCCCGATCCCAAAATCGATGCGCCGCTGGCGACGGCAAAAGGCACGCAGACCGCCGTTTTCGCGGGCGGTTGTTTCTGGGGCGTGGAGGCCGTGTTTGAACACGTCAAGGGCGTTACCCAAGTCGTTTCGGGCTACTCGGGCGGCAGCGCGGATACGGCCAAATACGACGAGGTGAGCTCCGGCAGCACCGGGCACGCCGAGTCGGTGCGCATATCTTACGATCCTTCGCGCATCAGCTACGGGCAGTTGTTGCAGGTGTACTTTTCGGTCGCACACGATCCAACGGAACTCAACCGGCAAGGTCCGGATACGGGTACCCAATACCGCTCGGCTGTCTTCTTTGCCAACGACGAGCAGAAGCGCGTTGCCGAAGCGTACATCGCCCAGCTTCAGGGGGTTCGCGCGTTTCCGCGTCCCATCGTCACCCAGGTGACGCCACTGAAGGCGTTTTATGAGGCCGAGGTTTACCACCAGGGTTATCTGGTGCGCCATCCGAACCAGCCATATATCGTCATCAACGACCTGCCGAAAATCGCCAACCTTCAACGGCAGTTTCCAGCCCTGTACGTTGGCCACTAGATTCGATTTCAGTCCAAGCGCGACGACGAGTTGTCCACCGCAGACCGTGCGCCGGCTATGAACCCACAGACCCCACCGAGAGCGCCCAACCGCAGATGGCTGCTTGTCCCGGTCATCGTGGCCGCATTTGCGCTTGCATACGCACTTGCCGGATTCCTGCTCGTCCCGTGGATCGCCGGGCGCGAGCTGCCGCGTTTTGCCGAGGAACAGCTGCACCACCGCGCGCGCATCGGCGAGATCAGCTTCAACCCGTTTACGCTGAGGCTGACCGCGCGCGGATTTGCGCTGGAGACGCGGGAGGGCCGGCCGGTGCTCGGGTTTGCCGAGGCCGTCGCTGACCTCGAGTGGCATTCGCTGCTGCGCCGCGCCTGGGTGCTGGACGAAGTGCGGCTGGTCGATCCCGCAATGCACGTGGAGATCGCAAAAGACGGCCGGCTGAATCTGGCGGCACTTTTTCCGGGAACGGAGGGCGCGGCTTCAGCGCAGCCGGTGCGTTTGGCCATCGGACATTTTTCGGTTGTCAATGGCAGCATCGACTTCGAAGATCACCGGCACGGTTACCGCGATCGCGCGGAGCGCCTGTCGATCGAGCTCTCGTCGCTATCCACGCTGGACCCGGAAATGGGGCCGTATGCGCTCACAGGGCAGACCCCAGGCGGTGCGAAGCTGCAGTGGAAGGGTGAGGTTTCTCTTGCGCCGCTCGCGGCCACAGGCACGCTCGCAGTCGAAAACGCGGCGCTGGCGGAACTGAAACCCTATATCGACGATATCACTGCGGCGCGTGTGGTCGCGGGCCGCGCCGATCTCGAACTGCCTTATCAGCTGGCGCTGGCTGAGGGCAAGCCCCGGTTTTCCCTGAAAGGGGCGAAGGCCCATTTGCGCGACCTGGCGCTCGCAAGTACCGGAGAGAAGGCGTTGCTGACGAAATTCGGCGCGATCACGCTGGGTGGGATCGATTTCGATTTGGGTACCCAGCACATCCTGGTCAAGTCGCTGCGCGTCGGCGAATCGACCGTAACCGGAGCCAAGGACAAGGTGCTGCTCGCAAAAGCAGGCCCGCTGGTCCTGGATGGTACCGAGTTCGTGCTCGGCACTGGCCGCGGTTCGGTGCACGAGCTCGCCGTTACGGGAGTGATGCTCGCCGCGGGCGATGAAAGCAAACCTGTTGCAACGCTGCGCCAGCTTGCGCTCGATGGCATCACTTTCGATCTGCAGTCGAAGCGCGTGTCGATCAAGGCCCTGCGCGTCCCCGAACTCATGCTCGCGGCGAAGCGTGATGCCAACGGTGAACTGGACCTCGTGCGCTTGTTTGCCGGCCGCGGCGGGGACGCAAAAATCAGCGCTATCAAGGGCAGCGCCAAGCCGGCCGAATGGCAGGCGAGCATAGCCACGGTGGAGATCGGCAACGGTTCGGCGCGTTACACTGATGCCACCGCCAAAACTCCGCTCGCGCTCGCGCTGGACGGCTTGAGTGGCACATTCGCCGTCGAAGCAGCGTCGGCCGGTGAGGGCGTTCGCGTGCGCCTGGACGCGGGAAATTTCGCCTTGGAAAAATTGGAAGCGCTGGCGGCGTCCGCGCCCCCCGGGACCCCGTTGCAGCCCGGATTGAAGCTCGCCAAGCTGTCGCTTGACGGCGCGCGCTACGACAGCGGCGCGAATGCCATCGAAGCCGGGAGCGTGCGCGTAGGCAGCTTCGGCGTGGACACGGTGCTGGAGAACGGCCGCCTGTCGTTGCTCGACCTTATTCCCGCCGCCGGAAAATCCAAATCCGCGAAACCGCTGTCGGCGCGGGCAAGAACGGTTGAACTGGGCGCGGGCGGCATCAATTTCACCGACCGCCGCCGCGGCATCGCGCTCGCGCTGGAGCGCGTGGCGCTGAAACTCAAGGACGCATCGAACGACGGCACGAAGCCGCTGGCATTCGATTTCAGCGCCGACGTGAAAAGCGGCGGCCGCATCGCACTGCGCGGGCGTGCGGTGCCGGCGCAGGGTACGGTCGAGGCCAAACTCGATGCAAGCAGTGTCGCGCTTGCGCCGGCGCAGTCGGTGCTGGCGCAATTTGCGAATGTGAAATTTTCTTCGGGTGATGTTTCGCTCTCGGGCACGCTCCGCGCCGGTGCCAAGGATGCGAAGCTGGGCTATTCCGGTAGCGCCAGCATCGCCAATCTGGCGCTGGACGATACGACCGGGGTGCGGCTGTTCGGCTGGAAGTCGCTCGCGACCGAATCGCTGAAGATGACGCTGTCACCCGATCGCATCGACATCGACGAATTGCGGTTGATGGCGCCGGCGGGCCGGTTTGCGATCGCGAAGGACGGCACCACCAATATTTCGCGCGCGTTTGCAAAAATTCAGCCTGTGACTGGTGAGAGCAAACCGGCTGCGACCGAAGCAACTGCGGCGAGTGCGGCTGAACCGACCTCGGCGCCCGATGCCAAGGCGGAAGAGGCGAAACCCGGCGCTGCGGGCACGTTTACGGTTGCCGTGCGGCGTGTGCGCGTCGATCAGGGCGCGCTCGATTTTTCCGACGACAGCCTGAGTCCGGGTTTCGTGGCGAAGATCTACGATCTTGCGGGGACGGCGAACGGTTTGTCCAGCAATCACGAGGCGCGCAGCCAGTTTGCGTTCGAAGGCCGCGTTGACGAATTCGGCTATGCGCGCCTGTCCGGCGCCGTCAATCCATTCGTGCCGCGCAACCGCAGCACGTTTCGGGTGCAACTGCGCAACATTGACCTGATCACGGCAACGCCGTACGCGGTGCGCTTCGCCGGCTACCGTATCGCTACCGGGCGCCTGGGGCTGGACCTCAACTACCGGGTGCGCGACAGCTTGATCGAGGGCGACAACAAGATCACGCTGGAGCAGTTCACGCTCGGAGAGCATGTCGACAGTCCGGACGCGCTCAAGCTGCCATTCGAGCTCGCCGTCAAGCTGCTGAAAGATTCGGACGGCACGATTTCGCTCGAGGTGCCGGTCAAAGGCAACCTCGACGATCCGCAGTTCAGCCTGGCGCCGCTCATCTGGAAAGCGGTGGGGCATTTCATCGGCAATATCGTCGCCGCGCCGTTCCGGGCGCTGGCACACCTGTTTGGCGGTGCCTCTGGAGAGGATCTGGGGGCGATAGCCTTCGATCCCGGCAGAGCCAGACTGCTGCCGCCGGAGAAGGAAAAGCTGGTGCGAGTGGTCGCGGCGCTGGCCAAGCACCCGGAGCTGAAACTCCTCATTCCCGCCCACTACGATACCGAGGCCGATGCGCGCGCGATGAAGCGCGCGGCGCTCAACCGGGACATAAGCCGCAGGGCCGGGTTTGCCGTGGCCGAAGACGACGAGCCGGGACCGGTCAATATTGAAGATCGAGCGACGCGCCGGGCCTTGAGAACAATTTTTGCCGAGCGCTTTTCTAAAGACGAACTCGACCGGCTCAGGACCGAAGCAGAAACCAAGGCGCGCGCCGCCGGCAACGCGGCTCCCTCGATGACCACGCGGCTGCGCAACTTCGCCACCGGCGAGCCGCAATTGGTGGATACGCGCGAGTTTCACCAGACGCTGCTGCGCCGCTTGCGCGATTCGCAGACACTGGCGCCGAACGCACTCCCCGAGCTTGCGCAACAGCGCGCGCTCGCGATCGAATCCGCGTTGAAGGCGGCGGGGGCCGATGCCTCGCGCATCGCGCGCACGATCGCCGAGCCGAGCTCGGATGCCGAGGCGAAGCAGGTCACTGCTCGCCTGACCCTGGCTGCGCATTGATGCGTGCGGCGCAGATTCCCGAACCGAAAAGTGGAGCTCACGATCCACTCCAGATTGTCAGCTACGTCGTCACGAAGGTCTGCTCTTCGGCCTGAGCGGACGGTGGCGCACCGCCTAATGGGTAATTACTGCAGCCGGTTTCAACGTCCGCTTCCAGAAACCGTGACTGACCGCACCCGACCCACTGCTGCCATTGATGCTCACGATGATCGACTGTCCGCTCTCGACAAGCGCGGTCGTAGACCACAACAATGCTCGACCTTTCGGCCTGTGACGCTAACGCAGGTATGCCGGACCGAAAAGAATTCTTGTTCGCGCCCTGAGCATCGGCGAAGCGCGCACACGCCTCGCACAGATCTTCCACCGTATTGGCTTTGAAAATCAGTTCCCGCACCCCGGGAAAGCTCCCTTGGCGCTTACACGGGTTCCAGTTCCTACCCCCAGATCACGGGCCGTCGTAGAATGTTAATGTATCCAAAGGCCCCAGGCTATTCCCAGCGAGCAGCCGGTAGGGTGTTAGCGCATTTGACCGGAGAGATCTTCGATTTGTGTCTGCTATTTCTCGTGGGCTAATTCTAGGTTGAACCGTGGGCCACACGTCAACGCTGCGGTTTCACGGGGGGACGAATATGAACTATGAATCAATAATCCGATCTGCCTTCCTCTCGTTGATTAGGAACAAGGTGCGAAGCGCGCTCACAGTTCTTGGCATCACCATTGGCATTAGCGCAGTAATCTGCGTCGTGGCGATTGGCAAAGCAGGACAAATCCGGGTCGAACAACAACTCAACAACCTGGGCGATAACCTCGTATGGATCGAAGAGGGGGGGCGCGCCGTCAACGGCGTCCGCACGGGTACGCACGGCATGAACACCCTGGTGCTCGCCGATGCGGTCGCGATTAAGAACCAGGTCCCTCTGATCAAGAGCGTTTCGCCAAACGTAGACGGCTCGGTTCAGGTCATCTACGGCAACCAAAACTGGTTCACCAGATACCGTGGCGTATCACCGGAGTACTTCGACATAAAGCGATGGTTCGTCGCGCAAGGTGCTGTATTTTCGCAAGACGACGTGGAGAGTTCAGCCGATGTTTGTGTAATTGGCCGTACCGTGCGCAATCAGCTTTTTGGTGCCGAAGATCCGATTGGCAAGGTGATTCGAGTAAAAAATCTTCCCTGTAAAATCGTCGCCACTCTGGAGCCAAAGGGGTTAGCTGTCTCCGGCCAGGATGAAGACGACCTCGTTGTCCTTCCCTACACAACCGTTCAAAAGAAGATAAAAGGCATAACCTGGCTCGACGACATTCTATGCTCGGCGGTAACCCCCGAGGCGGTGAAGATCGCGGGTCAGCAAGCGGCGGCTCTGCTCCGTGATCGCCACCATCTGCGCCCCGAACAGGAAGACGACTTTAACGTTCGCAACCCCGAGGACATTATTCAGGCCCAACTTGCAGCCAGCCAGACTCTCACGGTATTGCTCGTCGCAATCGCCTCCATTTCCCTGCTGGTCGGAGGTATCGGAATCATGAACGTCATGCTCGTATCGGTAACGGAGCGCACCCGAGAGATCGGAGTTCGCTTGGCAATCGGGGCAACCGAAGCGGCAATCCAGCTGCAGTTTCTGGGAGAATCGGTGATGTTAAGCCTTGTAGGAGGCGCCGCCGGTGTCTTGCTTGGATTAGTGGGATCTTATTTGATAGGCCGGACGTTAGGGTGGCAAATGGAGGTTTCACTTACTGCGGTCCTCATCGCGGCGGCGTTTTCGTTTGGCGTTGGCGTATTTTTTGGCTACTACCCTGCGCGCAAAGCTGCGCTACTCGACCCGATTGAAGCGCTGCGGTACGAGTAAAAGATCCGCGCTCTCAATGGTGCAATCCAAATACTGATACATGACCCCCTTAAAATCCATGCAGACAAAGCTCACATGGCCGATCGTATTGGCCTCGGTAATCTTGATTGCGGTAATCGCTACTTTTGGCTTTACCCGCAAGGATCAGCCTCGGTACTTCACCGCCAGGGTGGAGCGAGGTGACGTTCGCGATGTTGTGGATTCGACCGGAACAATCAACGCAGTTACGACGGTTTTGGTGGGCTCGCAAGTCTCAGGCACGATCGCAAAGCTGGGTGCCGATTTCAACTCTCGTGTGCGAAAAGGCCAGGTTATCGCGGAGATTGATCCTGCATTGTTTCAGGGAGCATTGCTCCAAGCCACGGCGGACCTGAACAGCGCGAAGGCCAACGTTGTTGTGGCGCAGGCGAATCTTGAAAAAACGAAGGCATCCCTGGTGCAGACAAAGGCCGATTACGACCGCGCGACCACCCTAGAGGCGCAGGACTCGATCGCCATGCAGCAGGTCGATCTCAGCAAGGCCACTTATTACTCCGCACTCGCAACGGTCGTGGCAGCCAAGGCAGCGGTTACGCAGGCCGAAGCGCAAGTGAATCAAAAAGAAGGTGCGGTAGCGGTTGCGCGCACCAACTTGGAATATACCGTGATCCGTTCGCCGATAGACGGGACCGTTGTGGCGCGAAACGTCGATGTGGGCCAGACCGTGGCCGCATCCTTGCAGGCGCCGACGCTATTTACGATCGCAAAGGATCTAACCAAGATGCAGGTCTACGCGAAAACCGACGAGACTAATGTTGGCAAAGTGAAGGTAGGTCGCCGAGTCACCTTTAAGGTGGACGCCTTTCCAAAGGATACGTTTCAGGGAGTAGTCAGTCAGGTAAGGATGAATCCGGTCATCGTACAGAACGTAGTCAACTATGACGCGATAATCGATTTTGATAATCCCGAGCTTAAGCTTTTTCCAGGAATGACCGCATACGTTACAGTCCCCGTGACGAGCGCGGAGAACGTGTTGAAGGTCGCTAACGGTGCGCTACGTTATACGCCACAGTTACCGCAGGAGCAGATGTCTGCATTTCAGGAAAAATTCGGAACCAAACCAAGCGAGCGAACCGTTGTATGGAAGCTCCGCGCCGACAACACGATGGAGCCCGTAAAGGTTACCCTCGGGATTACAGATCACAGCTACACAGCGCTGGCTCAGGTCGTTATTGGCGAATTGAGAGAAGGTGACAACGTCATTACGGGGGAAGTGCCGGTGAAGAATCAAGTTCAAGGAGCGTCTGCGGCGGGAGGTCCACCAAGGAAATAGTGATGGGCGTGTCGGCGAAGTCATTTCTAGAGTGAGGATTGATGGCATTGATGCCACATGATGTACTGCCAAAGGTCGCTGAGCAGGGCGTTATCACTGTTGAAGGTTTGCACAAGTACTACGATCTTGGTGAGACTCGAGTGCACGCATTACGTGGCGTGAGCATTGAAGTCAGGCTGGGCGAGTTCGTAGCAATCATGGGCGCAAGCGGCAGCGGAAAATCGACGTTCATGAATATCCTGGGCTGCCTTGACCGTCCAACCTCCGGACGCTATTTGTTAGAGGGAATTGACGTCGCCGATCTCGATAAGAAGACGCTCGCGCATATTCGAAACCAAAAGATGGGGTTTATTTTCCAAGGCTTTAACTTGCTGCCACGCACAACTGCACTTGAAAATACCGAGATGCCGACGCAGTATGGGCGGATGGTTAAAAGCGAGCGGAGGGAGCGCGCCATATCTGCTTTAGCGATGGTCGGTCTAAGCGACCGTGCGGGACACTTTCCATCGCAAATGTCTGGCGGGCAGCAGCAACGTGTGGCGATTGCCCGCGCATTGGTCAACCGACCCTCTATCCTTCTAGCGGACGAACCCACGGGAAATCTCGACAGTCGTACGTCGGTTGAGATCATGGAGATCTTTCAGGATCTCAATGACAAAGGGTTGACCATCCTTTTGGTTACCCACGAGAATGATGTCGCGCAATTCGCAAAGCGGATAATTGTCTTCCGCGATGGACGAATCTGCAAAGACGATCCTGTACTCAGTCGCCCTAACGCGCGAGAAGTATTGAAAACGCTACCGAGCCTCGAAGATTAGCTTCGAATGTTCCTGGGGGACCCGATGACTGGGTTCTGGGTGAACAAGCCGTAACCCATTTTTGGGGTTTGGCGACACAGCTCGCGAGATCGAAGACCGGTTCGCATTTCTGTCCGAGCGGTACGTCATGTGGCGGCTTTGCGCTTGAATGCGGTCAGTCAACGTGGCTCTGAACTGGCAGAGGCACTAGCGACCGGCCGCTTACCGGCTCAACTGGGAATTCACCCTATCGGCCAAAAGCCGTCACTGGCCGTCGTCTCCATTTTCAGCGGATAGCAGACGTTCGATGAATGCGGACGCATCGATACCAAGCCGTCGACGGATTCACCGACGTCCGGCTTTGCGGATGATTGATAGCCGGACGTGGCTTGGATTGTGGGCGCAGCAAGCCAAGCCTTCCGCTACCGTTTCCCCTTTCCGGGGTGATTCCACTTCTTGGCGTTCTCG
>CABEAF010000492.1_pt1 | contig 8686 bp, 10 predicted proteins | sample 3132321 | NCBI WGS metagenome assembly CABEAF01 (sample SAMEA5534342, study PRJEB31848) | metagenome | biome: tundra; feature: field; material: soil | place: USA | collected 2013-05 | depth 0.45 m
GGCTCTTTGTCAGAGTGCGAAGCTCCGCGGTGGCCGACGAGCGAACGTTCATGGGGACGTGGCTGACGATCTGAAATGGGTCGATAGTAGGCGCGCTAGCCATCTTCCTCGACGGCACCGCTATCGCGACGGTGGAACTGTAAGTAAAGCAGCGCCGCGCCCCAGGCGTAGGCAACGAGCATCACCACCAGGCCCAGTGTGTGCGCAATGCCCGCGATCAAGTGCGCCCTCTTGATCAGCCCCAGGTCGCCGAGGATGTTCTGCCAGTCGTGGCCGTCGGACTCGGCGCCGGTTTTCCCGCCGAGCAGCATCATCTTCGGATCGAACGCGTCCCAGATGTAGGGCGCCACGTCGATGATGGAAACCGCGGCCCACCACAGCATGAGCGAGGCGGCGAAGTTGTCGCGCCGGCTGCCGCCGAACCCGAACATGAACGACGCCATCATGACCAGCGGCAACAGCACCTGGAACAAGCTCCCGCCGAGTACCGTCATGAAGCGGCCGAAGGGTATGAACAGCAGGTGCCCGGCCTCGTGGATCGGAAGCACGATGAGGTGCATGAACGAGCCCAGGATGTCGGCATCGCCGACGTCCAAGGCATACAGGCGCCAGCCCCAAACGAAGAAGAACAGATAAGCGGCGCAGCGGCCGTAAAAACTGATGCTGTTCACGCGCGCCGGCACATACAGCAGCCAGTCGAGCAGCGCGGGGCGATCTGCCGCGGGTTCGGCGCCCGGCTCGGGCGCAGGAACCGCCGCGCGCGCAGCTTTGCCCTGCCGCGCCTGCAGGTACTTGGAAAAAACCAGGCCGCAGGCTGGACAACGCTCGCGTGCTTCGGCATCGCCGGGATCGAGCGCGGTGCTGCATTTCGGGCACTTCGGGAACACCTTGTTCCGCTCTCCTTGGTGATGTGCTGCTCAAGCCAGCCGCTTTCCGCTAAAATAGCATTTTCCGCCTTGCATTGAAGGAGCTGGCAATAATGTCGATGGCCGACCGCGACGGATACATCTGGTACGACGGCAAGCTGGTGCCCTGGCGCTCGGCTACCACCCACGTGCTCACCCACTCGCTGCACTACGGGCTGGCGGTATTCGAGGGCATACGCGCCTACAACACCATCGACGGCACCGCCGTGTTCCGCTTGCAGGAGCATATCGACCGCCTGTACAACTCGGCGCACATCTATATGATGAAAATCCCTTACAGCAAGGAGACGATCATCGAAGCGCACAAGGAAGTGGTGCGCGCGAACAAGCTGCATGAATGCTACTTGCGCCCGATCGCCTTCTACGGTTCGGAGAAAATGGGCGTTTCCCCCAAAGGCGTGTCGGTCCACGTCGCCATCGCCGCCTGGCCCTGGGGCGCTTACCTCGGCGCCGACGGAATAGAGAAGGGCATTCGCGTCAAGATCTCGTCGTTCGCGCGCCATCACGTGAACGTGTCGATGTGCCGCGCCAAGTATTCAGGCACCTACGCCAACTCCATCCTGGCGAACCAGGAAGCGCTCGACCACGGCTACGACGAAGGTCTGCTGCTCGACGTCGACGGCTTCGTCGCCGAAGGCCCGGGCGAGAACCTGTTCCTGGTCAAGAACGGCTGCATCTACGAGCCGGAACTGACCTCGGCACTCATGGGCATCACCCGCAACAGCGTGATCTCGCTCGCCGCCGACCTGGGCTATACGGTTACGCCGAAGCGCATCACCCGCGACGACCTGTACATCGCCGATGAGGCCTTCTTCACCGGCACCGCGGCCGAAGTCACGCCGATCCGCGAAGTCGACGGGCGCAAGATCGGCGCCGGCCGCCGCGGCCCGATCACGCGCAAGCTGCAAAAGGCGTTCTTCGAAGTGGTCAATGGCAGGGACGAGCGCCACAGGGACTGGCTTGCGCCCGTTGCCGCAGGCAAGTCTAAATCAGCCGCAGGCAAGTCTAAAACGGCTAAAGCGGCCGCCGGCAAGATTAAAGCCGCCACGGGCAAGCCCAAACCTGCCTCGGGCAAGCCGGCCAGAGAGGGGAAACGCTGATGTCCTCCACTGCACAGCAACAAGAGCGCACCGTCGAGGTCACGGAGCAGGACCTGCCGTTGCACTGCCCCACGCCCTCGACCCCGGTGTGGAACATGCATCCGCGCGTGTTCCTCGACGTGGCCAAGGCGGGCGAACTGCTCTGCCCTTACTGCGGCACGCGCTACGTGTACAAAGGTGCGCCGCCGAAAGGGCACTGAAAACTGTGGAGGCAGGAGGAGCGAGGAGGGAGGAGTAACGGCGCCACGGCCTATCATCCCCTCCGTCCTCTCTGCTCACTCCTCACCCGATGCCGCGCATCCTCATCGTCGCCCCGTCCTGGATCGGCGACACGCTGCTCGCCCAGCCCCTGTTGCGGCGCCTGCATGACAAACTCGGCCGCGTGAGCATCGACGCGCTGGCTCCGCCCTGGTGCGGCCCGCTGCTCGCGCGCATGCCCGAGATCGACGAAGTGATCGCGTCGCCGTTCGCGCACGGCGAGCTGAAGCTGCGCGCGCGCTGGAAGCTCGGGCGCGAACTGGCGCAGCGAAAATACGACCAAGCCATCGTCCTTCCCAACAGCTTCAAGTCGGCGCTGATACCCTTTTTCGCCGACATTCCGCTGCGCGCAGGCTACGTCGGCGAGTCGCGCTACGGCCTGCTGAACCTGGTGCACAAGCTCGACCAGGTGAAGCTGCCGCTGATGGCCGAGCGCTACGCCCAGCTCGCGGAAAAACCGGGCGCGGAATTGCAGCGTCCGCTGCCCCCGGTGCGGCTCGAGGTCGATCCCGTCAACACGGCGCGCACCACCGCGCGCCTCGACCTGGACCGCTCGCGCCCGATCGCCGCGTTCTGCCCCGGGGCGGAGTACGGCCCGGCCAAGCGCTGGCCGGCGCGGCATTTCGCCGCGCTCGCGCACGAACTGGCCCAGCGTAACTACGCCATCTGGCTCATCGGCTCGGGCAAGGACGCGGAGCTGGGCGAGGACATCCGCGCGCAGTCGGGCGGCGTGTGCGAGAACCTGTGCGGCAAGACCGACCTCGCCAGCGCGATAGATCTCCTGTCCTGCGCCGCTCTGGTGGTGAGCAACGACTCCGGACTGATGCACGTCGCCGCGGCGCTGGGCAAGCCGCTCGTCGCGCTGTACGGATCTTCCAGTCCCGCCCACACCCCGCCGCTGTCGCTGTCGTCGCAACCTGGATTGGCGCGCATCGTGAAGATCGACATCGAGTGCAGCCCCTGCTTCGCGCGCGAATGCCCGCTGGGCCATTTCAAGTGCATGAACGATCTTCTGCCTGCGCGCGTGCTGGCCGAGATCGACGCGGCGCTCGATCCGCCTGCTGTGAGCAGCTGATCGGCCCCAAGGGCAGGCGAGCTCGCGCCCGGACGTGGCGCCACGCGACAACAGGAAAAAGTGAAGCCGGCCGGTAAGCCGGGTTCTGTTACGGGGATTGCTCCCTATGACGGTCATTCCTCTAGGCGCCGGGTTGCCCCGGCGCTCCAGCCACCTACCCGCGGACTTGAGCGAGCCACTCATAGCACGCCACGCTTGCGCGTGCAGCATCCGCCTATTTGGTGTTGCTCCGGGTGGAGGTTACCGCGTTTCACCCGCCGCTATTGCTAGCGGCGACTCGTCTCTGTGGCCCTGTTCCTCGTCTTCGCCAAAGGCAAGCCTTCGACTGGTACGTACGGCCGTTAGCCGTCACCCTGCTCTATGGAGCCCGGACTTTCCTCTCCGTACCCTCAAGGTACGCAGCGACCGCCTGGCCAGCTTCACAGTTGGATTTTAGCAGGGTGCTGATCAAAGGGGGCGCGCCCGGCACCGGAGGATGGGATAGAGGCTACTTCTTGCGGCCCTTGCGCGGAGCTTCGCTCGCGCCCTGGCGGGGCGGGGCGTCCTGCGGCTCCTCGGCCTGCCTGCGCCCGGGGCGGAAGTGCTGGGTATCGTCGTAATAGCGCTCGTCTTCGTTGTCCGCAGTCCAGCCGGGAATGCCCAGCACCGGCAGCGGCGCATAGGCCTCGGTCGCGGCAAGCGCCTTCGGGTCGCTAAAATGCTTTGCCAGGCGCGCATCGAGCGTGGCGAGTTGCTGCGGCAGCGGCCGCTCCAGCTCGCGCCGCGGCACGTCGAAAATCACACTCTTGGCAGTGATGCCCTTGTAGGGCTGCAGGGCTTTCTCGTAGATCGAATGCCCGAACACATAGAAGCGCATCGACTCGATGACCTCGGCCCGGCGCTGCCAGAACAGCTCCTTCCACTGGAACTCGCGCAACAGGGCGCCGAGCCCGGGTTCGCTGCCGGCGACGATCACGCCGCCTTCGTCGAACAGGGTGAGCACGTCACGGGGCGTGCCGCGCAAGCCCTCTCCCTGACGCGCCAGCACCTCGCGGTAGTGGTGGCGGTTGATGGCCGCTTTGCTCCGCGGAAACGTGATCCACACCAGGGCATTGAACAGGTCATGCCAGTTGCGGCTGCGGGTCAGCACCTTGCCGCGGGCATAGACCCGGGTTTCGTAGGGCTCCTCGGTCTTCGCCTCCTGCGGCACGAACTCCACCGGCACGCCGTTTCCGCTGACCACCTCGCGCTCGTCGCACAACCGGTTCAGCTGAGCCAGGGTGGGAAAGTGATCTTCCGGCAACTGCTCGATCAGCGGGGCGAGCGTGGCGAAGGCCGGCGAGGCGAGAAGGTCCCAGCGGTTCCAGACAGGGGGAGCGACGGTGGCCACGGTGACGGATCCGGTTATTGTAGGCGCCAGGCGAGACGCTCACCGGCGCGCAGCGGCACCAGCTCGTCTTCGCCCAAGGCGAGTGAGGATTCCACCTGCCAGCTCTGGCGCCGCAGGGTGATGTTTCCGGAGTTGCGCGGCAGGCGGTAAAAATCCGCGCCGTGGAAACTGGCGAAGGCCTCGAGTTTGTCCAGCGCGCCCGCAGCCTCGAAGGCCTCGGCGTAGAGCTCGATCGCCGCGTGCGCGGTGTAGATGCCCGCGTGCCCGCACAGCGCCTCCTTGTTGCGGCGCGGGTGCGGCGCGCTGTCGGTGCCGAGGAAGAACTTGGGGTTGCCGCCGGTTGCGGCCTGCACCAATGCCCGGCGGTGCGCCTCGCGCTTGAGCAGCGGCAGGCAGTAGTGATGCGGGCGGATGCCGCCTGCGAACATCGCATTGCGGTTCATCAGCAGGTGGTGCGCGGTGATGGTGGCGGCGACGTTGGCCGGGGCCGCGGCCACGTACTGGACCGCCTCGCGCGTGGTGACGTGCTCGAGCACCAGCCGCAAGCCGGCAAAACGCTGCGTGATCTGCGGCAGCACCGTGTCGATGAACGCCTGTTCCCGGTCGAACACATCCACCTCCGGGTCGGTGACCTCGCCGTGGAGCAGCAAGGGCAGGCCCGTTTTTTCCATGGCCTCCAGCGCCCGGAAGCAGTGCTCGAGCCGCGTCACGCCGGAATCGGAATTGGTGGTGGCCCCGGCCGGGTAATACTTGACCGCATGCACTCTGCCGCTCGTCTTCGCCAGCGCGATCTCGTCCGGCGCGGTGTTGTCGGTGAGATAGAGCGTCATCAGCGGCTCGAAGCTCGAATTTTCGGGCAGCACCGCCAGAATGCGGCGGCGGTAGGCCTCGGCCAGCTCCACGGTGGTCACCGGCGGCCGCAGGTTGGGCATGACGATGGCACGCGCGAACTGGCGCGCCGTGTGCGGCAGCACGGCGGCAAGCGCGGCACCGTCGCGCAAGTGCAGGTGCCAGTCGTCGGGGCGGGTGAGCGTGAGAGTTTGCATGACAGGCGCAATTATACCCGCCACCTGCGCCCGGTTCAGGTATCAAAACCAAAGTAATGTGGCTAAGAACCCGTTGCAAAATGAATTTTGCAACGGGCCGATCTAGGGGAGCATGAGGGGAGGTATCCCCTCATTTCGAAACAGGTCCTTACTTCTCCACCTGAGTGGTGCGCAGGGCGAGGGCGCGCGCATAGAGCTCGTTTTTGCGCGCACCGGTGATCGCGGCGGCGAGCGCGGCCGACTGCTTCAGCGGCAGTTCCGCGAGCAACAGGCGCAGCACCCGCTCGGCCTCGGCCGGCAAGCCTTCCTGCTTTTCCTCCCGCGCGCCCGAAACGATCAACACGAACTCTCCGCGTTGGCGGTTGGGATCGGCCGCAAGCCAGGCGCTTGCCTCGTCCAGCCGGCAGCGGTGGATGGCCTCGAACAGCTTGGTCAGCTCGCGCGCGATCACGATCTCGCGTTCCGCACCGAGCGTTGCCGCGAGGTCGGCGACGCACTCGGTCACGCGGTGCGGCGCCTCGTAGAACACCAGCGCGTACGGAAGCTCGCGCAGCGCCGCGAGCGCCGTGCGCCGCCCCGCGGGCTTCGCCGGCAAAAAGCCGTAGAACAGAAAATGCGGCGCCGACAGACCGGCCGCCGACAGCGCGGCAATCGCGGCGTTGGCGCCGGGTATCGGGCAGACCGTAATGCCCGCCTCCATTGCGCGCGCCACCAGCAGCGCTCCCGGATCGGAGATCCCGGGGGTGCCGGCGTCGCTCACCAAGGCGATGGTCTTGCCCGCCTGCATCCGGGCAACGAGCTCGGCTGCGCGTACCGTTTCATTGTGCTCGTGCAAAGCGACGAGCTTGGCGCCGATGCCGTGGTGCGCGAGCAGGTGCCCCGTCGTGCGCGTGTCTTCCGCGGCCACCAGATCGACTTCGGCCAGAACCGCGAGGGCGCGCACGCTGATGTCGCCCAGATTTCCAATTGGCGTGGCGACGACATATAATTTACCCGCACCCTCCGAGGCTTGCTCCCCATGGCCCTGCCGTTCCGACTGCGTCGCGCGCTTTTCGCTTTTGTGCTGCTTCTCCATAGCATGGGATTGTGCGTTGCGGCCGACAATGAAGCAAGCTCCGGCGCGACCGCGCCCGCAGGCGTGGTCCAGCCGGAGCTGGCGCTGCTCTTGCCGCTCGCCTCGCCCGACTTCGCCCGCCCGGCCGAGGCGGTGCGACTGGGCTTCATGGCCGCACTCAAGCAGAGCGGCGAGAAACTGACGGTCGGCATATTTCCCACCGACGCATCGAGCGAATCCGTTCTCGCCGGCTACGAGCAGGCGGTGAAGCTCGGCGCGCGCCTGGTCGTCGGCCCGATGACCAGGGGCGGCGTTTCCGCGCTGGCCGCGAGCACGCTGGTCAGCGTACCGACGCTCGGCCTCAACCTGCCCGAAGGCAATACCGCTTTGCCGCCGCGCTTTTACACCTTTGGCCTGGCGCTGGAGGCCGAGGCGCAACTCGTCGCGCGCAGCGCCGCCGCCGAAAACCTGAAGCGCGCCATCCTGGTGAGCGCGAAAGGCCCGCTCGCGCAGCGCAGCCGCGCGGCTTTTGCCGAGACCTGGGAACGGCTGGGCGGTGTCATCGCCGAATCCTATGAATTCGATGCGCGGACCGACCTGTCGGCGCTCAGGCAGGCACTCGCCAACTCCCAGGCCGACCTGGTCTTTCTTGCCGCCGATACGGATCAGGCGCGCGCGGTGCGCCCCTTTCTCAACCAGCACATCGCGGTGTTCGCCACCTCGCAGGTCAACTCGGGCGGCAACGACTCGCTGGCCAACGGCGATCTGAACGGCATACGCTTCGTCGACATGCCCTGGCTGGTGCAGCCCGACCATCCGGCGGTGATGGTCTACCCGCGCCCGCAGGGCATCGCGGGCGAACTCGAGCGCTTCTATGCCCTGGGCATCGATGCCTTTCGCATCGCGGCCGCGCTGCTCCAGGGCTCGCGCACGCTCAGCCTGGACGGCGTCACCGGCAGGATCACGCTCTACGGCAACCAGCTGGAGCGCGAGCCGGTGCAGGCGGTATTCAGGAACGGCATCGGCGTCACCCCCGACCATGACGCGCCAGGCGAACGCACACGGTAAGCTCGCCGAGGCGCTGGTCGCGGACTACCTGCAACTCCGCGGCCTGCGCCTGATAGAGCGCAACTACAGCTGCCGCCTGGGCGAGATCGATCTGATCCTGGCCGACGGACCTGCCCTGGTGTTCGCCGAAGTGCGGCTGCGGCGCAACCTCGATTACGGCGGAGCGGCAGCGAGCATTACTGCGGCCAAGCGTCAACGCATCCTGAGGGCCGCGCGTCATTACCTCTCAGGCAGGCCGGAACGGCCTTGCCGCTTCGATGTGATATTGCTCGACGCGCTCGACCCGGGCCGTATCGAATGGATCAAGGATGCCTTCGGTGAATAAACGCGCTTTGCTCGCGGCCGCTCTCCTCGCCGGTCTGTCCGTCACGGCGGATCGGGCGGCGGCGCAACAGGTGCGCATACTGGTGCAAAGCTCGCCGCTCGCCGGGTTCAACTATCACCAGGCACCCGAGGTGTGGCAGGGCATGCGCATCGGCGATGCGCTCAAGCTCGAGCGTGAACCGGACAATGGCCACGACGCCAGGGCGATAAGCGTGCAGTGGCGGGGCCACAAGCTCGGCTACGTGCCGCGCGCGCAAAACGCCGCGCTCGCCTGGGCCATGGACCGCGGCGAAAGCCTGGACGCCCGCGTGAGCCGGTTGCAGCCGCACCGCAATCCGCGCAAACGCATCGAGTTCGAGGTGTATGTCGAGTGAGGTAGAATGGCTGTTTCGATTTCACGGAGCATCGATGGATCTCGTTGCACGCGTCAGTCAGCATTTCGCCGACAGCGTCCAAACCAAGCAGA
>CABEAF010000495.1_pt1 | contig 8589 bp, 7 predicted proteins | sample 3132321 | NCBI WGS metagenome assembly CABEAF01 (sample SAMEA5534342, study PRJEB31848) | metagenome | biome: tundra; feature: field; material: soil | place: USA | collected 2013-05 | depth 0.45 m
CAGGTGCGGGCGAGTTCGTGAAACTTCTCGTTTCCGGTCATCCGATGCGCAAGCCACAGCATTCCAGGCCACGCGCCGCCGGTCCAATCGCCGTCCGGCGTCGTCGTCCATACGCCGGTTTGGCCATTGGCCCAGTGAGGGAAGGCATGGTCCAGCGCTGCGGCTGTTTGCTCCATGCGGCTGATCATATCGCCCGCAGCCCGGTTCCAGTCATATTGCGTTTTTTCTTCGAACATCATGCTGCCTTTCATTTAGACTACAAGCATTTTAAGCGCTATTTCTGAGATAGGTTCCAGGCATTTTTCGCAACAACATAATCATTTTGCGTTTGGTACGCAGTTGTCCGTGCCGCTTCGCACAGGGGTAAAAATGGCCAAGGCCTGCATCACAAACAAGCGTTGGGCGTATGCCGCGCTCGGCCTTGGCGTCCTCATCATTTCATCGAGTTCGATCATGACCCGCTATGCGCAGGCGGCCGGGGTGTCGTCGCTTTCGATTGCCGCGATCCGTCTGGCGCTGGCTTCTGTCATGCTCACGCCGTTCGCCTTGGCGCGGAGCTCCCGCGAAATCCGGGCCGTATCGAGGCGCGACCTGCTGCTCGGGATTGCCGCCGGCGGCCTGCTCGCCGCGCACTTCGCCACCTGGATCAGCTCGCTTGCTTACACCTCGGTCGCCAGCAGCACGGCGCTGGTCACCACCAATCCGATCTGGATTGCGGCTGCTTCCGTGCTGTTCTTTCATGAGCGCATCCGCAAAGGACTGATCGCAGCCATCGGCTTTGCGCTTTGCGGCAGCGTTCTGATTTTCCTCGCGGATGGCGGCAGCGCCAGCGCGCAGCCCGATCCGCCGCTTGGTAACACGCTCGCGCTGATAGGTTCGCTCGCAGTGTCGGGCTATTTGCTGATCGGCCGCGCGCTGCGGCGGCGACTGTCGCTGCTGGCTTATATCTGGCTCGTCTATACCAGCGCTGCGATCGCGCTGGTCGTGGTCGCGCTTATCGCGCAGGAACCGTTGTGGGGCTTTTCACCGGCAGCGTGGGTCTTCCTGCTCGCACTCGCGCTGGGGCCGCAGCTGATGGGTCACAGCGTATTCAACTGGGCCTTGAAGCGGGTCTCGGCAACGTTCATCGCGCTTGCCATTCTCGGCGAACCCATAGGCTCCGCCATTCTCGCGCTGATGCTCTTCGACGAAGGTTTCTCGCGCCTTCAGATCGCCGGCTTTGTCCTGCTGCTGGGCGGCATTTATCTCGGCGCGCGCAGTGAGCATGGAGATGGCTCCGCCAACGGGGTCAAACGCTGCGCTGCGCAAACATCCGCGAACGCGTGATTTGACCGGATGCGCGCCGTGAGCGACCGCGAAGCGTTCCCAAGCCCGCCAAGTGACTCAAATTGCCCAAGGCCTTGGTCGATCGAAAAAGAGGGTAACGGTGCCGAAGGGGCCCTAGATCTCGAGAACCAAGCAAGCAGTCCCGTTTCCGGCAATTCGGCAGCAAGCGGGCAGCGTGTACAACCGATAAGCAACCGCTAGGAGAATAAATGGATTTCCTCAAAGGCATTCGTGTGGTGAGTTTCAACCACTTCCTGCTCGGTCCGGTGGGAATGCAGATCTTGGGCGATCTGGGCGCCGATATCATTGCGGTCGAACCGGTGGAAGGTGCGTTTCAGCGCAAGTGGGGCGGTGCGAATTCGAAAACCATCGATGGCCAGACCATGCTGTTCCTATTGGGCAACAGGAACAAGCGCAGTCTAGCCATCGACCTTAAATCGCCGGATGGCCTGGAAATCGCGAAACGCCTGACTAGAGCGGCGGACGTCGTGTGCGAAAACTTTCGCCCCGGGGTGATGGAAAAGCTGGGGCTCGGTTATAGCCAAATCGTTGAGCACAATCCCTCTGTGATCTTTGCCGCGGCATCCGGATTCGGCGCAGACGGGCCTTATGCTGACAAGCCGGGGCAGGACCTGATCATCCAGGCGATGTCGGGACTTGCCGCCATCACGGGAACCACGGAATCCGGTCCCCGCCCGGTTGGCGTCTCAGCAGTGGATCACCATGGTGCGGCATTGCTCGCAATGGGCATCCTTGCGGCATTGTTCCGGCGTGCCACAACCGGCCAGGGCTGTCGGGTCGACGTGAATCTTCTGTCCGCCGCGATCGACCTGCAGATTGAGTCTTTTACCTGCTTCCTCAACGGCACACGGCCTGATTCGGTCACGCCGGACAAATTCAGCGGCGGCTGGTATTTCTCGGCACCCTACGGCATTTTTCCCACCGCCGACGGACATCTGGCGATTTCGCTCACCAGTCTGGACATACTGGCCGAGGCGCTGGCGGCGCCCCACATTGCCGAATTCAAGGGCTCGGACGAATATGACCGTCGAGAGGAAATCAATGGGCTGGTGGCGAACGTGCTGAAGCACCGGTCGAACTCCATATGGACGGAGATTCTGACGCGTTACAAGATCTGGCACGCGCCAGTGAACGACTACGCCAGTGTGGTACGGGATCCGCAGGTCGTGCACAACCGCAGCTTCGTCACGGTTCCGGGGGCAACAGGCAAACCTATTACGCTGGTCAGCCATCCGGTCAAATACGACGGCAAATCGCCGGAGGTACGGCTTGCGCCACAGCCCATAGGTGCGCAGACGGGCGAAATTCTGGCGGAACTCGGGTATTCAGCAACGGAAATCGTAAAGTTGGAAGAGAAAGGTGTGGTGGTGCGTCATACAGCGTGGCATGCAGAGGCGAAGCCGGCATAAGGCCTGAACCCGTCAGGCCTTATGCCTTGAAGCCGATTAACGGTTTTTTCTTACAGAAAGGGTAGCGCGATGAAAGACCTTCATGTTTCACTCGGCGAACAGGTGAGGTTCTCCAAAACGGTCTCGGAAAGCGACGTCTATCTGTTCGCTGGAATCACGGGTGATTTTTCGGTTAACCACGTCAACGAGGAGTACATGAAGGGGACGATTTACGGCAAGCGGATCGTCCACGGCGTACTCCTCATCGGATTCATATCGACCACTTCAACCATGCTGATTGAGCGATCGGTGGCGCGCGGAACAGACGAAACGGCGGTTTCTTTAGGCTATGACAGAATACGGTTTCTGAAACCGGTATTTCTCGGTGACACCATCACTGTGACCTATACCGTGGAAAAAATCGACGCAGCCGCCCGCCGCACTTGGGCAAAGGTGGAGATTGCCAATCAGCATGGCGATCTGGTGACAGTCGGCCAACATCTTTTGAAATGGACGCCCAATAAGCCTCTGGATCGATAGCGCGACGAATCTGTACGCGGCGATGTTGAGAATATGCATGGCACCGTAGCGCCCGAATCAAGGCGGAGCGAGGGACGCAATTATACAAGGAAGTCGCGCAAAACCCACCAGTCGCAACCCGACCTGGCCCGCGCAGCGCTTGCAGGCTGTTGATTTATCTCGAACGTCGTGTCGATCGATGTGCCGGTGGTAAAATTTCAGCGACCGGATCTCGTGCCACCCATGACCCCCGCCTTCGTCCACTTACGCCTGCACAGCGAATTCACCATCACTGACGGCATCGTGCGCATAGACGAGGCGGTGGCGCGCGCCGCCGCGGACGGCATGCCCGCGCTCGCCATCACCGATCTGGCCAACCTGTTCGGCATGGTGAAGTTCTACAAGGCGGCGCGCGCCGCAGGGGTGAAGCCCGTCATCGGCTGCGATGTCTGGATCAGCAACGAAACCGAGCGCGACAAGCCGTCGCGGTTGCTGCTTTTGTGCCGCAACCGCAAGGGATTTCTTCAGCTATCCGAGCTGCTCACCCGGGCCTGGCTGGAAAACCAGGCGCGCGGCCGTGCCGAGATCAGGAAGGCCTGGCTCCTCGAGCAGGGTGCCGACGGCCTGCTCGCGCTCTCCGGCGCGCAGGCGGGCGATGTCGGCGGCGCGCTGATGCAGGACAATGCCGCGCAGGCCGAGCGCCTGGCCGGGGAATGGGCGCAACTGTTTCCGCGGCGCTTCTATATTGAGCTGCAGCGGGCGGGTGCCGCATCCACCGAGCCCTATATTCAGCGCGCGCTCTCGCTCGCCGGCCGGTTGGAACTGCCGGTGGTCGCGACCCACCCGGTGCAGTTCCTCAAGCCCGAGGAATTTCTCGCCCACGAAGCGCGGGTGTGCATCGCCGAGGGCTATGTGCTCGCCGACCAGCGCCGGCCGCGCGTATTCACACCGCAGAGCTACTTCAAGACGCAGGCGGAAATGGCCGAGCTGTTCGCCGATATCCCCGAGGCGCTCGCCAACAGCGTCGAGATCGCGCGCCGCTGCAGCCTCACGCTGGAGCTGGGCAAGAGCAAGCTGCCGCCGTTTCCGACCCCGGCCGGGGTGAGCCTGGAGGCTTATCTGGGGGAGCAGGCCGCGCAGGGCCTTGCGTTGCGCCTGGCGAAAATTTTTCCCGACGAGAAAGAGCGTGCCCGGCGCGAGCCGGAGTACCGCGCGCGCCTGGAATTCGAGATCAAGACCATCACCCAGATGGGCTTCTCCGGCTACTTTCTCATCGTCGCCGACTTCATCAACTGGGCCAAGTCGAACGCCGTGCCGGTGGGGCCGGGGCGCGGCTCCGGTGCGGGTTCGCTGGTCGCCTATTCGCTCGGCATCACCGACCTCGACCCGCTGCGCTACGACCTCCTGTTCGAGCGCTTCCTCAACCCGGAGCGGGTATCCATGCCGGACTTCGACATCGACTTCTGCCAGGACGGACGCGACCGCGTCATCGACTACGTGAAGAAAAAGTACGGTGCCCAGTCGGTGTCGCAGATTGCGACCTTCGGCACCATGGCGGCGAAGGCGGTGGTGCGCGACGTCGGGCGCGTGATGGAATGGAACTACGGGCGCACCGACGAGCTGGCCAAGCTGATCCCGTTCACGCCGGGCAAGCTGATCACGCTCGCCATGGCGCGCGAGATGGAACCGCGCCTCGCGGAGCGCGAGCAAAGCGACGAGGAAACGCGCGAGCTGCTCGCGCTCGCCGGGCAACTCGAAGGCCTGACGCGCAACGTCGGCATGCACGCGGGCGGCGTGCTGATCGCTCCGGGCAAGCTCACCGACTTCTGCCCGCTGTACACGGCGCAGGGCGCGGAGAGCGTGGTGTCGCAGTTCGACATGAAGGATGTCGAGGCCGTCGGCCTGGTCAAATTCGACTTCCTCGGCCTGACCACGCTCACCATCCTCGACTGGGCGATCCGTTATATCCGCGCCCGCCAGTACGGCGAGCGGCGGCCGGATTTTTCGCTGGAGGCGATCCCGCTCGACGATCCCGCGATCTACAAGCTATTCGCCGGCGCCAACACCACCGCCGTGTTCCAGTTCGAATCGCGCGGCATGCGCGACCTGCTGAAGCAGGCGCGGCCCGACCGCTTCGAGGACATCATCGCCCTGGTGGCGCTGTACCGTCCCGGCCCGATGGACTTGATTCCGGAATTTATCGAGCGCAAGCAGGGCAAGCAGCGCGTCGAATACCTGGATCCGCGCCTGCAGCCCATCCTCGGCCCGACCTACGGCATCATGGTCTACCAGGAGCAGGTGATGCAGATCGCGCAGGTGATCGGCGGCTACAGCCTGGGTAGCGCCGACCTGCTGCGCCGCGCGATGGGCAAGAAGAATGCCGACGAGATGGCCCAGCAGCGCGACATTTTCGTCGCCGGCGCCGAGAAGAACGGCGTGGACAAGAGAAAAGCGAGCGAACTGTTCAACCTGATGGAGAAGTTCGCCGGCTACGGTTTCAACAAGTCGCATGCCGCGGCCTATGCGCTGGTCGCGTGTCAGACCGCTTACCTGAAAGCGCATTTTCCGTCCGAATTCATGGCCGCTAACTTGTCGGCGGTGATGGACGACACGGACAAGGCGCACAGTATCTATGCTGACGCCCTGGCAAACGGCCTGAAAGTGCTGCCGCCCGACATCAACAGCGGCGCATACCGCTTCGTGCCGGTGGACGAGCAAAGCATCCGTTACGGCCTGGGCGCGGTGAAAGGCACGGGAGAATCCGCGATCGGCGCCATCGTGCGCGCGCGCGAGGAGGGGGGGCCGTTTCGCGACCTGTTCGAATTCTGTGAGCGTATCGACAAGCGCGTCGTCAACCGCCGCGTGGTCGAGGCGCTGGTACGCGCCGGGGCGTTTGATTGCATCAACCGCGACCGTGCCGGCCTGTTCGCCTCGGTCGGCATCGCGCTCGAGGCCGCGGAGCAGCGCGAGCGCCATGCCCGGCAGGTCAACCTGTTCGGCGATGCCGGCGGCGCCGGAGCGGAGCGCCCGGCGCTGATCAGCGTCGAGTGCTGGGACGAGGGGCGCGTGCTGAAGGAGGAAAAAGCGAGCCTCGGTTTTTATCTCTCCGGGCATCCCTTCAGCGCCTACCGCGCAGAGGTACAGCGCTTCGTGCGCAGTTCGCTCAAGAGCCTGCAGCCCGGGGCAAACGGCGAACACCAAAAAAAAAGTCAGCTCATCGCCGGCGTGGTCGAGTCGGTGCGCATCCAGCGGACGCAGAGCGGGCGCATGGTGATCCTGAATCTGAGCGACGGCAGCGCCACGCAGGAAATCACTATTTACAGCGAGGTGTTCGACCAGTACCGGGACCTGTGCAAGGAGGACAACCTGCTGGTGATCGAAGCCAAGGTGAAGGTCGTGCGGCGGGCTGCGGCGGGCGAGGAAGGCGACGTCACGTTCATGCGCATCATCGCGGACAAGATTTACGACCTCGCGGCTGCCCGCAGCCAGTTCGCCAAAGCCATACGCCTGTCGATCAACGGCGAGGCCAGCAGCGAAGGCTCCGCGGCGGCCGCGCGCCTCAAGGACCTGCTCGCGCCCTACCGCAACGGCACCTGCCCGGTGTGCGTTTGCTACCACAACGGCGCGGCCAGTTGCGAAATGCGACTGGGCGAGGACTGGCGTGTCCGGCTGGACGAGGGGTTGGTGCGGTCGCTGCGGGAATGGTTGCGGCCCGAAAACGTGCAGGTGATCTATCCTTGAACCGGATCGCGCTCATCGATGTCGCGCTGCTTGAAGCGGCGAGCCGGTTGTGGTTAGTGCTTTTCTTGGGTGGCGTCCCGGGAGGCTATTGCGTCCGCCGCAGTTCGAAGCCGGCGAACGTGCCTTCGGCTGCGCTGACCTCGACGCGCTCCACTCGCGCCGCGGGCGGGCCCAACCGCGCCCAGGCGAGCAGCGCCTCCACCGCTTCGGGCGTGCCTTCGATCATCGCCTCGACGCTGCCGCCGCGGCGGTTGCGCACCCAGCCGGTAATGCCCAGACGCTGCGCCTGTTCGCTGAGGTGGTAGCGAAAGCCCACGCCTTGCACTTGGCCGAAGATATTGAGATGCCTGACCATGTGTACCGAGACCTGCTAACGTGCGTGACAATATATCGGAAAAGTGCGTTCACGGCTCGCCTTGGAGCGGGCCGGTCATGTACTTCATGATCATTCGGACGCCATCAACACAATGAACGAGGTAGAATAATGATTCTTACGTGCCTCCCGGCCGCGTTCATTGTTCTAATTTTGTGGGAGATCACATGAAAAATGTGCTCATGCTGTTTGGCCTTATCGTGTCCGCGGCAAGCGCTCAGGCGCAGCAAGTTCCAGCTAAACCGGATATCGCTAAGGGCCAGACGATTGCCAAGCAGGTTTGTTTTGCCTGCCACGGCGAAGACGGCAACAGCACGTCCCCGGCCAATCCGAAGATCGCCGGCCAGATTTTCGAATACCATCAAAAGCAGTTGGCAAATTTCAAGGCCAACTCCGAGCGCAAGAGCGCCGTGATGTTCGCTATGGCGGCTAACCTGTCGGAAGCCGACATGCAAAATGTGGCCGCGTATTATTCCGGCCAGAAATCCAAAGGCGGCGTTGGCAAAAGCAAGGAAACGCTTGCGCTGGGACGAGATATGTATCGCGGCGGCAACGCTGCCAAAGGTTTGGCCGCTTGCGCCGCCTGCCACGGCTCCAATGGCGGTGGCATACCGGCGCAGTACCCGCGCCTCGCGGGTCAGTTTGCCGAGTACACCGAGATACAGTTGAAAGCGTTCCGCACCGGCGAGCGCGCCAACGACGCGAATAAGATGATGCGCATCATTGCCGCAAAGATGAGCGACGACGAGATCCACGCGGTCGCAGACTATATCGCGGGATTGCCCTGACGCGGTTTTTGTCGGCTGAAATACAAAGGGGGCGCTGGCCCCCTTTGTCGTCTGTAACGATCGTTATTGGTTAACCCGTGCAGCCGCGCTACTTTGCTTTGCTTATCATGTATTCGACGGCGGCTTTGATGTCAGCGTCGGGCAACGTAGAACCGGCCTTCGGCGGCATCGCCCCTTTGCCCTTGATCACCGAGGCCGTCAACGCATCCGCTCCCAGCTTGATACGGGGTGCCCAGGCGGCTTTGTCACCCAACTTCGGGGCCATGACGTTATGGCAGACCGAGCAAGTTTTGTCGTACACGACCTTTCCTTCTGCGGCTGCGACCGGACCTGCGGCCACCAGCGCTGCCATAACCGCGAGAGCAACAACTCCTTCTTTCATTTCATTCTCCTTTCACGTTAATCAAGCACTTTCGATTTGGTAAATTCAGCC